>DSLMC04103__coassemble_275_pt1 | contig 67109 bp, 56 predicted proteins | sample DSLMC04103__metabat2_high_PE_018 | metagenome-assembled genome bin DSLMC04103 | reverse complement strand
AGATAGCTCAGTTGGCTAGAGCATACGGTTCATACCCGTAGTGTCGAGGGTTCGACTCCCCCTCTCGCTACTTCGAAAGTTTGAATTTTTGTAAATACAGAAATTCAGACTTTTTGCATTTTAGGAAAATACTACAAATTGTGCCCTGCTGTAATATATAACCTTTCCCATAATACAAAACACTCCTCTGTGGATGCCCATGAAATATTAAAAAGCTGCGGAGGATAATCGGATATCCCAGGCAGCTTCCTTTATCTTATGTATATTCGCAGTTGATGATCATAATACAGCCATAGTTCTATGCAATTTTACATTTCAAAACAGCAACATCCTGTTTCAGCTTTTCCATTTCTTCCGCAAGGTAGTTTACTTTTACCTCGTAGGCCATGTTTTTGCTGGCCGCAGGCACCGCCTGATTCAGCTTGTCTATCAAATTCACATGGTTTTCCGCAAGGATGGAAATGTTTTTGTCAGTAACATTCTCCAGATGAAACTGGATTCCTGCAACCGTTCCCTTTAATCCGGAGACATCCTGCTGAAGCTCGGAAACACTGCCCTGCAGATTCGAGATGTCTCCTTTCATATTGGAGATGTCTCCTTTCATGCCGGCTATATCTTCCTTCATGTTGGAGACATCCTGCTGAAGCTCGGAAACATTGCCCTGCAGCTCAGAAATATCTCCCTTCATGTTGGAGATATCTTGTTTCATGCCAGAGACATCTTGCTGCAGTACGGAGATATCTTGTTTCATGCCGGAGACATCTTGCTGGAGTTCAGAGATATCTTGTTTCATGCCAGAGACATCTTGCTGGAGTTCAGAGATATCTTGTTTCATGTCCGAGACATCTTGCTGTAGTACGGAGATATCTTGTTTCATGTCCGAGACATCTTGCTGTAGTACGGAGATATCTTGTTTCATGCCAGAGACATCTTGCTGCAATTCAGAGATATCTTGCTTCATGCCGGAGACATCTTCCCGCAGCTCGGAGATATCTTCCTTCATGGAAGAGATATCGCTCTGTATTTCGGTTATGTTGTCTTGGAGCGGCTGTACTGCCTGATGCATCAACTGGGTAATCGCTGTTAAATCATCTTTTGTCAGAGTCATTGAATCACACTCCTTTTGATTATTTTAAAGCGTACCGCTGCAGAGTTATTATAACATTACAGGGTAGCGAAATCTATTCATTTTTTCTGAAATAAATATAAACTTCAGTTCAGCCATACAGTGTTCGAACGGGACCTTAGAAGAAAAAAGAGCTTGACTTTCTCCGCCTGGTAAAAGATACTGATAGAATCAGCAGGACTGTGATATGCTGCGGCCCATTTTGAATATGCAGGATACGCAGACAATATTTTGCAGATGAGGAGAATAAAATATGACACAAGACGAAATATTTATGGAAAAAGCAATAGAGCTTTCGGCAAAGGCTGTGGAGCACGGAAACGAGCCGTTTGGCGCTGTGCTTGTAAAAGGAGAAGAGATTGTATATACAAATGAAAATCAGATCTATACGGCATCAGACCCCACTTTTCATGCGGAAGCAGGGCTGCTTCGGCTGTTTTGTCAGGAAACAGGAATTACGGATCTGAGGGATTATACCCTTTATTCCAGCTGCGAACCCTGTTTTATGTGCTGCGGCGCTATGGTCTGGACAAAGCTGGGAAGGCTGGTATACGGCGCCAGCGACAGAGATCTGTGCGAAATTTTAGGGGAAGAAGGGAATGACTGCGCGGAAATGATTTTTGATCATTCACCCTTCCGGCCGGCGATAACCGGCGGAGTCCTCAGAGAGAGGAGTATCCGGATCCTTAAAGCCTATTTTAAAGATCACGGGAAGGGCTGAGACGATTTTAAGGTTTTTTCGGATGCTTTGCTGGATACAGGGATTTCGGCGGCAGGATCAGACTGCAGAAGAACCGAAGGAATTTTACCTCTAGGCATTTATGGGATTTTGTTGTATCATTAAAAAGTATAAAAAATAATATCGGTGTACCAGGGCGATACCGGCGCTAAATAGACAGAAAGGGGATCGGGCTGTGGGAAAGAGAATGCTCTTTGTTTTTAACCCAAAAGCAGGCAAAGGAAAGATTAAAGCCCACCTGCTGGATATTGTTGATATATTTAATAAGCATGATTATGAGGTGATCATCCACTCTACTCAGAAACCGAAGGACGCTTACGAAAAAGCAAGGCAGTATGCGGACGCAGTGGATCTGATCGTGTGCAGCGGAGGAGACGGAACCCTTGACGAGGTGGTGACGGGCATCATGGAACAGAAAAGCACCGTACCCATCGGCTATATTCCGGCCGGAAGCACGAATGATTTTGCAACCAGTCTGTTTGTTCCGAAAAATATGGTAGAAGCAGCGTCCATGATTATGGAGGAGGAGCTTTATCACTGCGATATCGGACGATTCAATAAGCAGACATTTGCTTATGTTGCCGCTTTTGGACTTTTTACAGACGTTTCTTATGAGACGGATCAGGATCTCAAAAATGTTCTTGGTCATGTGGCCTATATCCTGGAAGGAGTCAAAAGTCTTTTCAATATCAAATCCTATCATATGAAAGTAAAGTCTGAGGAGATGGAAGTGGAGGATGATTTTATGATGGGAATGATCTCAAACTCCAGATCCATCGGCGGTTTCAAGAACCTTACCGGAAAAAACGTAGATATGAACGATGGTTTTTTTGAAGTAACTCTGATCAAAATGCCCAAAAATCCCATAGAGCTTCAGGAGATCATGACAGCCCTTGTGATCAGCAAGGATAATACAGATCTTGTACATTCCTTTAAATCCAGAAAGATCACCATAGAAGCAGAGGAGCAGGTACCCTGGACACTGGACGGCGAGTTCGGCGGAAACCAGGCTTCCGTAGAGATTGAGAATATGCATAAAGCTTTGAACTTATATCTGAAAAGCAAGAAGAATAATAAATAAACAGAAAGAGTCGTCTAAAGCGGAAGAAGCCGGGAATATCTGAGCGGCTGCAAGGAATCAGAGGACTGACGGCAGGCAGGAAGGATCCGCATAATAATCCCTGGCAAACCCCAAAATCAGACATGCAGTAATAAACGGTCAGGAGCCGGGCGGAACTACAAACAGACAACGAAAAAGATAAAGGAGAAAATATATGTCAGACTATATCAATGTAACAGAAATTTTTGGATGTGATGTTTTCAATGATTCTGTTATGCAGGAAAGACTTCCGAAAAAGGTTTACAAAGAATTGAAAAAAACCATTGAAGAAGGCAAAGAGCTTTCTATGGAGATTGCGGATGTAGTTGCGCACGAGATGAAGGAGTGGGCCATTGAGAAAGGCGCTACTCATTACAGCCACTGGTTTCAGCCGCTGACCGGAGTCACCGCGGAGAAGCACGACGCTTTTATCACAGCCCCCATGGAAAACGGAAAGGTTCTGATGAGTTTCTCCGGAAAAGAGCTGATCAAGGGAGAACCTGACGCCTCCTCCTTCCCTTCCGGGGGATTGAGAGCTACCTTCGAAGCAAGAGGCTATACGACCTGGGACTGCACTTCTCCGGCATTTGTGAGGCATGACGCGGCAGGGGGAACCCTCTGTATTCCCACCGCTTTCTGCTCCTACACAGGAGAGGCTCTCGACCAGAAAACTCCTTTGCTCAGATCCATGGAAGCGGTGAACACCCAGGCTCTCCGCCTGATCCGCCTTTTCGGGAATACAACTTCCAAAAGAGTGACGCCTTCCGTGGGAGCGGAGCAGGAGTACTTCCTGATCGATAAGGAGAAGTGGCTTCAGAGAAAGGATCTGATCTATACCGGACGGACCCTGTTCGGCGCGATGCCTCCCAAGGGTCAGGAGATGGACGACCATTATCTGGGAACGATCCGTCAGAGGGTCTCCGCATATATGAGAGAGGTCAATGAAGAATGCTGGAAGCTTGGCGTTTCAGCAAAAACCCAGCACAATGAGGTGGCTCCCGCCCAGCATGAGCTGGCGCCGATCTATGCTCCTGTAAATATTGCGGCAGACCATAATCAGATCATGATGCGTATACTGAAGAAGGTGGCAAGCCGCCATGGAATGCGCTGCCTTCTTCATGAGAAGCCTTTTGCGGGGCTTAACGGATCAGGCAAACACAACAACTGGTCTCTGACGACAGACGACGGCATCAATCTCCTGGATCCGGGCAAAACACCTCATGAGAATATTCAGTTCCTTCTGGTTCTGACTTGTATTCTCAAGGCGGTGGATACACATGCGGACCTCCTCCGGGAATCGGCGGCTGATGTGGGGAACGATCACCGTCTGGGCGGCAACGAGGCGCCGCCGGCGATCATTTCCGTATTTCTGGGCGAGCAGCTGGAGGATGTGCTGGAGCAGCTTATCAGCACAGGTACGGCTACCCACAGCAAAAAAGGCAGTATGCTGGAAACCGGCGTAAAAACTCTTCCGGATTTTATGAAGGATGCCACGGACCGGAACAGAACCTCTCCTTTTGCTTTTACGGGAAATAAATTTGAATTCCGTATGGTCGGAGCGAGGGATTCTATTTCCTCCTGCAATGTGGTTCTGAACACCATCGCGGCTCAGGCCTTCAAGGAAGCCTGCGACCGTCTGGAGGCGGCTCCTGATTTTGATATGGCTGTTCATGATCTGATCAAGGAATATGCCACCGAGCATCAGCGGATCGTATTTAACGGCAACGGATACGCGCCTGAATGGGAGGCGGAAGCGAAACGCCGGGGACTTCCCAATCTGCCCTCCATGGTGGACGCGATTCCGGCGCTTACCACAGAGAAGGCGGTAGAGCTTTTTGAGAGCTTCCATGTATTCACCCGGGCGGAGCTGGAGTCCAGAGCCGAGATCCAGTATGAGATCTATGGGAAGGCTGTAAATATTGAAGCAAAAACAATGATCGATATAGCCACAAAGCAGATCATTCCCGCAGTGATCAGATATACGACAGTGCTGGCGGATTCCATAAATACAGTGCGTGCTGTAGGCAATGTCGATGTCAGTGTACAGCTTGACCTTCTGAATCAGTGCTCCGTGCTCCTGAAGGAAACGGACGAGGCTATGAACCGGCTTTCCGAGGTCACGGGGAGAATCCTGAACGTACCGGAGGGCAGGGAGAGAGCGGTTTACTGCCGAGAAACAGTCGTCAAAGCGATGGAAGCGCTGCGGCGTCCGGTAGACGAGCTGGAAATGCTGGTGGATAAAGAAATGTGGCCTATGCCTTCCTACGGGGATCTGATTTTTGAAGTGTAAACCACAGGAGATAGAAATGGAAGAACTGAAATTTTTGGAGGAACAGGAGGTTTCTCCTGCTCTGATCGTGAAGGTGGAAGAATTCCGCAAAAAATATACAGTTCCGGAAAAGGCGGCTCACAGGATCGTGAGGCCGTCGATTCCGTTTTTCGGCAGGGATATTCTGGAAATGGCCATTGCGGGGATCCTTCAGGGAGAAAATCTCCTGCTGACAGGCCCGAAGGCTACAGGAAAGAACATCCTTGCGGAAAATCTTGCCTATATTTTCAACAGACCCTCTTATAATGTATCTTTTCATGTGAACACAAACAGCGGAGATCTTATCGGAACGGATACTTTTGAGGATAATCAGGTGAAGCTGCGTAAGGGCAGTATATATCAGTGCGCGGAGTACGGCGGCTTTGGGATCCTTGATGAGATCAACATGGCAAAAAACGACGCGGTTTCCGTGCTCCACGCGACTCTGGATTACCGGCGTTCTATTGACGTACCCGGCTATGACAAAATAGACCTTCATCCGGCGGCGCGGTTCATCGGCACGATGAATTACGGATATGCAGGAACAAAGGAGCTGAACGAAGCTCTTGTATCCCGGTTTCTGGTTATTGATATGCCCGCCCAGACCGAGGAATCTCTGAAATTCATTTTCCGGCAGATGTTTCCGGATGCCAGGGAAAAGGCGGCGGAGCAGTTTATCGGTGTTTTTCTTGATCTGCAGCTAAAGGCGCAGAACAGCGAGATTTCTACGAAACCGCTGGATCTGAGAGGACTTCTGGCCGCCATGAAAATCGTCAGGACGGGCCTTTCTCCGTGGAAGGCTGTCCGGATGGGAGTTGTAAACAAAACCTTTGATATTTTTGAGAAGGAGATTGTAGAAGATGTAGTCCGCACCAGAATACCTGAGGAGTGGACCAGAGAGGACGTATATGAATAAACCGGAACCGCTTGGGCTTGAGGACAGCCGTCTGGAGCTGGAAAACCGGATCCGCAATCTTCTGTGGACAGTCAGCGGCGATTACGGTCTGGAGGTTAAGCCGGATGTGGCTCTTTTTCTCAGATCGGAGGATATCGCCCTTTACGACGGAATTAAGCAGGGAGCCTTCGCCAGATATTACGACAAGGATGAAATGGGTATGTATCTGGTGAAAAAGATTTTTCTTCAGGCAGGAGAGCAGGAGCTTACTGCTCTTGCGCAGCTCTGCATTGAAGAGGCTGTCGGGGAAAAAATCTGTCTGGAGCGCCCCGGCGTCAGAAAAATGCAGCGTCGGGCTTTTGAGGATATTCTGGAACAGGAATTTGAAAAAATGCCGTCCTTCAGCGATCTGCTGGGACGGCTTAAAATTGCTGTACTCCGAAACCGCCTTGAGGGCGGGAATCACCGTGTGGAAAAAAAGCTTCAGTATTATCTGGATCTTGTAGCTCAGGCGGGAAATGCCCGGGATACTATGGAACTGATCCGTATTGTTGACCAGCTCTATAATTCTCTCGTGGATCCTTCCTTTGAAAAGGTTCACGGGCCGCTGGAAAAGGTTCTGGCTGTGACAATGGAAGATCTGATGGAGTATTCCTGGGAGGATTTTCTTTCAGAAGAGCTGTACGAGGAAGCATTTGAAAGCTATGTGGAACAGCTTGCCGGAAATATGACCAGTCTCGAGAACAGCTCTGTGACAGAAGAAATGGAGGAAAAGAGGAGAAAAAAGCATAAGATCACCGTCCTGCCGCCGGAAATTCTTGAGAAGGCCCATACCTATGTGGAGCTGAACTATGGAAAAACCTATCTCAGCGAGGCGGAGGAGCGGCGGATGAACCATCTTATGTGCAGAGAGATCCACAGCGACTGCAGCCTTTATTTTACGGAAGGCATCCTGAAAAACCCGGTAAAGAGGAATTATCAGTACGAGTATGCCAAGAGACTGCGGAACAAGAATATCTGGCATTATCATGATAAGCACAGGATCGTGAAGAGCAATATCGCGGCTCTGACAGATACTCTCAGAAAATCATTGGTCCTGCGCAGGGAGGAGCAGCGGGTGCTCTCGGACAGAGGCAGCATTATACCTTCAAGATTGTGGAGGATCGGGAGGAGCAGCGAGGCGAAGGTTTTTGAGCGGGAGCTGAAAAGCGACGCTTCTGATTTTGTGGTGGACGTCCTGATCGACGCCAGCGGTTCCCAGATGAGCCGTCAGGGAGAGGTGGCCCTGCAGGCGTATATCATCAGCGAAGCCCTCAGCAATGTGGAGATCCCCCACCGTGTTATGAGCTTCTGCACCTTCTGGGACTATACGATCCTCCACCGTTTTCGGGAATATGACGATCCCAGGTCCGCCAACGACAATATTTTTAATTATGTCACCTCATCCAACAACAGAGACGGCCTGGCGGTAAAAACTGTAGGCTACGGGCTTCTGCAGCGGGAGGAGGAAAAAAAGATCCTGATCATTTTAAGCGACGGCAGACCCTACGACGTCATTGTAAACCGCCCCAACGCCAGGAATCCCAGACCGTATCAGGGAAGCTTCGCGATTTCCGATACAGCCACAGAGGTACGCCGTCTCAGAAATCTTGAGGTCAGCGTTCTGGGAGTTTTTGCGGGAGAAGAGAAGGATCTGGCTACGGAGAAAAAAATATTCGGCAAGGATTTTGCTTATATCCGGGATATCCGGAATTTTTCGAAAATCGTAGGAAGATACCTGACGAAACAGCTTGAGTCAGATGCGTGAACTGAACTGGTGATTTTTTACTGGTGATCTTGGATAAAAATTTTCTTGCAAAAGATCGAAAATATAGATATAATGATACTCGGTCTATAAAATTGTAGAAAGGGAGAGGAAATCAATGAACGACAACAAAGAGTTCAAGCCATATATTCCGGCTGAAAAAATCACTCCGGAATTTACGGCAACATCCATTATTATGGGTATGATCCTCGCAGTCGTATTCGGCGCCGCCAACGCATATCTTGGCCTGCGCGTAGGTATGACTGTATCTGCCTCCATTCCGGCGGCAGTAATCTCCATGGGTGTCATTCGTGTCATCATGAAGAAAAATTCCATCCTGGAGAGCAACATGGTTCAGACCATCGGCTCCGCGGGAGAATCTCTTGCGGCGGGCGCGATCTTTACGATGCCTGCGCTTTTCCTGTGGGCGGAGGAAGGTCTCTGCGACATGCCGGGGCTTGTAGAAATTACACTGATCGCCCTCTGCGGAGGTGTTCTCGGTGTTCTTTTTATGGTGCCTCTGCGTAACGCGCTGATCGTAAAAGAGCATGCGACGCTTCTGTATCCGGAAGGAACTGCCTGCGCGGAGGTTCTTCTGGCAGGAGAAGAGGGCGGCTCCAACGCGGCTACCGTATTCTCCGGCATGGGACTTGCGGCAGTATTCAAATTTGTAGTAGACGGACTGAAGGTGGTTCCGGCGGACGTTGCGGCCGCGATCAAATCCTTCAAAGGCGAGATCGGTATGGAAGTATATCCCGCTCTGGTGGGTGTAGGATATATCGTAGGACCGCAGATCGCTTCCTACATGTTTGTAGGTTCTCTGGTAGGCTGGCTGGTAATCATTCCGCTGATCTGCCTGTTCGGACCTGATACTATCATGTATCCGGGAACTGACACCATCGCGAACCTGTACGCGGCAGGGGGGGCTTCAGCTATCTGGACCAACTATGTGAAATACATCGGCGCGGGAGCGATCGCTACCGGCGGTATCATTTCACTTATTAAATCCCTGCCTCTGATCGTTACAACCTTCCGCGATTCCATGAAGAGCATGAAGGGAAGCAAGAGCACCAGTACACTGAGAACCGAGCAGGATCTTCCTATGAGCGTGATCCTGATCGGCATCGTGGCTATGGTATTTATCATCTGGTTTGTTCCCGCAATCCCGGTGAACTTCCTGGGCGCGCTGCTGATCGTAGTTTTCGGTTTCTTCTTTGCGACAGTATCCAGCCGTATGGTTGGTCTGATCGGAAGCTCCAATAACCCGGTTTCCGGTATGGCGATCGCTACGCTTCTGATCTCCACTTTTGTGATCAAAGCCAGCGGAAACACCGGTATCGACGGTATGACCGCGGCAATCGCCATCGGTTCTGTCATCTGTGTGGTTGCGGCAATCGCAGGCGATACCTCACAGGACCTGAAGACTGGTTATCTTCTCGGCGCGACTCCGAAAAAGCAGCAGATCGGCGAGCTTCTCGGCGTACTTGTTTCCGGCCTTGCCATCGGCGGAGTTCTTTATCTTCTGAACGCGGCGTGGGGCTACGGCACAGCGGAGATTCCTGCTCCGCAGGCAGGTCTGATGAAGATGATCGTAGAAGGTATCATGGGAGGAGATCTTCCCTGGGGTCTGGTATTTATCGGCGTATTCCTGGCCCTTGGCCTGGAAATCCTGAGAGTACCGGTTATGCCTTTTGCTATCGGTCTGTATCTTCCGATTTATCTGAACGCTTCTATCATGATCGGCGGTGTTGTACGTCTGTTCATGGACAGAAGAAAAAATGTGGATCAGAAGACAAAAGACGCGCAGGTTACAGACGGTACGCTGTACTGCGCAGGTATGATCGCCGGCGAAGGTATCGTAGGTATCATTCTCGCGATCTTTGCGGTATTTGGAATCAGCATGGATATATCCGGCGCGGCTTACTTTGGAAACATCGGCGGTATTGTGCTGATGGTGCTGATCATCCTCAGCCTGCTTAAATTCTCGCTTTGGAAGAAGAGAAAAGCCTGATGGGACGGAAAAAAAAGAAACAGGAGTCAATTAATTACCTGGATCTTATTCCTGAACGCAATGAAGCGCTCCGGTGGCACAGGGATCTGAAGGAACGGATCGTGCTGGAAGTGGAAAATAAGGGAATTATGAATAAGGTCGCGCAGTCGCTCTTTCATAAGCCCCGATTCACGAAGGTCCATCTGGATAAGCTTGGTACTTTCATCTGGCCTCTGATCGACGGAACGCGGACTGTGGCGGATATAGCGGATCTGGTAAAAGAAGAATTCGGGAAGGAGGCTGAGCCTCTGTATCCCAGAATTGTAAAATATTTCCAGATCGTTGAGAGCTATAGTTTTATAAAATTCGTAAATATGCCTGGGAAATAGGGCAGACTAAGAACGGGGAGCGGCAGTGATGCCGCGGCCCGTTCTTTTCGTCTATTAGAAAAAACTTCAGCAAGGCAGAGCAATAACAGAACAGAAGGGAGAAGCTATGGCACATACAGGAAAAAAGCCTTGGTATATAGAATATTTTATTATTTTTGTGGGAACCGGACTGATGGCGCTGGGGATCAGCTCCTGCTTCGATTCGGCCGGGCTTGTTACAGGCGGATTTTCGGGAATCGCAATATTGGTCAAGGAAGCGTCAGGAAATCTTTACGGGTGGGAGGTTCCTCTCTGGCTGACGAACATGACGCTGAATATTCCCATGTTTATTCTGGCCGCCAGAATGAAAGGGATGTCCTTCGCGAAAAAAGCCCTGGTAGGGGATGGATCGCTGACGCTGTGGCTGGCCGTGCTTCCGGCCTGGGAGCTCTCGGACGACATTCTTCTTTCGGCCGTATACGGAGGATGTCTGATGGGAGTTGGAATCGGTATGGTATTTCTGGGAGGCGGCACCACCGGCGGTACGGATATGCTGTCCGCTCTGATCCAGAAATATCTGAAGCATTACTCCATCGCCCAGATCATGCAGTTTGTGGACGGCGCCATCGTACTGGTGGGAGCTTATGTGTTCGGGATGCAGAGGGCTCTTTACGCGATCATAGCAGTATTTCTTGTTACCAAGGTATCGGACGGCCTGATCGAGGGTCTGAAATTCTCAAAATCTGTATATATCATTACAGACAGACCGGCGGAGATATCGGAAATGATCATGAATGATCTGGACCGGGGCGTTACCGGAATATCCGCGAAGGGAATGTATTCCGGCCAGGAGAAGCTGATGCTGTACTGCGTGCTTGGGAAAAAACAGCTTGTATATCTCCGTGAAAAACTGGATGAGATCGATCGGTCGGCCTTCGTGATCGTAGGTGATGTAAGAGAGGTGCACGGCGAAGGGTTTATCGAAAGATAGGAAAAATACACAAAAATTTGTAAAAAAGTTCTATTTTCCTCTTTTATTTTTGGTGATTTTGTATTAAAATATTTTTGTGTATAGATTTTTATGGGGATTTTTAGAAGATTAATGTACAAGATATGGGAAGGGATGTAAGCAGATGATATCAAATCAGGTACTTCAGAATACCCTGGAAGGGTTAAAAGAGATATCCAGAACAGAGTTCTGTATTATTGATACAGAAGGAAAGGTTCTGGCGACAACATTTTCCGATTTTTCGATCCAGCCCGGTGATGTTCAGGCATTTGTGGAATCCCAGGCAGACAGTCAGCTTGTGAAAGGCTTTCAGTATTTTAAGGTGTGCGACGATTATCAGCTGGAATATATACTGGTAGCTCACGGCGATGATGAGGATACCTATATGGTGGGCAAGCTTGCCGCTTTCCAGATCCAGAATCTGATCATTGCGTATAAAGAGAGATTTGACAAGGACAGCTTTATCAAGAATCTTCTTCTGGATAATCTGCTTCTGGTAGATATTTACAACCGTGCCAAGAAACTCCATATAGACGCGGATGTGCGCCGCGTCGTTATGATCATGGAGATGCAGCAGGAAAAGGACCACAATATTATCGAGAGTGTCAAAAGCTTCTTTGGGGGCAAGACCAAGGATTTTATCACCGCGGTGGACGAGCGGAGCATTATCATTGTAAAACAGCTTGAGGAGGGCGAGGATTACAGTGATATGGAGAAGCTCTCCCATGCGATCCTGGATACGTTGGGATACAGCCAGGACGGGGAAACCCATATCGCCTACGGAACCATCGTCAATGAACTGAAAGAGGTCTCCCGCTCCTATAAGGAAGCGAGAATGGCGCTGGACGTAGGGAAGATATTCTTCGGGGAGAAGGACGTGATCGCCTACAGCTCTCTGGGGATCGGCAGACTGATCTATCAGCTTCCTATACCGCTGTGCAAGATGTTTATCAAAGAGATATTTGAAAATAAATCTCCGGATGATTTTGATGAGGAGACGCTTGTCACCATCGACAAATTCTTTGAAAACAGTCTGAATGTTTCAGAGACCTCAAGGCAGCTCTATATCCACAGAAATACACTTGTATATCGTCTGGATAAGCTCCAGAAGAGCACAGGGCTGGATCTCAGGGTATTTGAGGACGCGATTACCTTTAAGATCGCTTTAATGGTAGTAAAATACATGAAGTATATGGAAACCCTGGAGTATTGATGGTGAAAAATCATGCTTTCGGACATGCTTCATAAAAAATAATATCTCTGCGGGAATATAAAGATTTTGTGAACTGCAGAAAAATGCTTGCAATCTGCCGCAATATATGTTACAACATTGTTACATAAGTGTTAATATATATGCGCCGCAGGATGCATAGGAGTGCTGCCGGAGGCTCTGGCAGCATTTTTCTGTGGGCGGGAGATTGAATATAAGAGGAGGACGTTATGATTGATCTGATTGATGTAAGTAAATCTTATGGAAAAGGCCTTCCGGCTGTAAACCATGCAAACTTACATGTAGATAAGGGAGAGTTTGTCTTTGTGGTGGGAAGCAGCGGTTCCGGCAAGTCCACATTGATCAAGCTTCTGATGAAGGAGCTTGACAGCAGCAGCGGACAGATGATCGTCAGCGGCGAGCGCCTGGAAACCATGAAGCACCGCCGCGTCGCGAAATACAGAAGAAAGCTGGGAGTTGTGTTTCAGGACTTCCGTCTTCTGAAGGACAGAAACGTATATGAAAACGTCGCCTTTGCCCAGCGCGTGATCGGAAGACCGGGCAAGGTTATCCGCAAACGTGTTCCGGAGGTCCTTCAGGAAGTCGGTCTGGCGGGAAAATACAAATCATATCCCGACGAGCTTTCCGGCGGCGAGCAGCAGAGGGTGGCTCTTGCCAGGGCTCTGGTAAACCGTCCGGATATTCTGCTGGCAGATGAGCCTACTGGAAATCTGGATCCCAAGACATCTGAGGAGATTATGCAGCTTCTGGAGCAGATCAATGAGCGCGGGACGACAGTGCTGGTGGTAACGCATAATAAAGACATTGTCAATACCATGAAAAAAAGAGTAGTTACCATGAATGAAGGCGTCATTGTCAGCGATGAAAAAGAGGGAGGATATCATGAGGCCTAGTACGTTTTGGTTTACCCTGAAGCAGGGAATTGTAAATATAAAAAGAAACTGGATGTTTTCCATCGCGTCGATCCTGACCATGGCAGCCTGTATCTTTCTGGTGGGAGTTTTTTATTCTATCGTGAATAATGTAGATAATATAGCCCACAAAGTAGAGCAGGAAGTACCTATTACGGTTTTCTTTGAAGAGGGGACCACTCAGGAGCAGATTGACGAGATCGGCAATCTCATCAGCCAGCGCCCGGAAGTGGAAAAGGTGGAATTTACCTCCGCGGATGAGGCCTGGGATGAGTTTAAGGATCAGTATTTCCAGGGCTCGGAGGCGGCAGAGGGCTTTAAGGATGATAATCCGCTGGTAAACTCCTCCAATTATGCCGTGTATATGAATCAGATCGAAATGCAGGGCGAGCTGGTTGCTTATATTCAGGGCCTGGATCATGTACGGGAGGTAGAGCAGTCTGAGGAGGCGGCGAATACGCTGGGAACCTTTAACCGGTTTGTGTCCTATGCGTCCATTATTATTATCGTTATCCTTTTGATCATTTCCATTTTCCTGATCAGCAATACGGTATCCGTAGGTATTTCTGTCCGTAAGGAAGAGATCGGGATTATGAAATATATCGGCGCGACAGACGCCTTTGTTCGGGCTCCCTTTGTACTGGAGGGAATGCTTCTGGGAATTATCGGAGCGGCTGTTCCGCTGACGGCGCTGTATTTTCTGTACAATACGGCGGTGGAATATGTACTGTCACGTTTTAATGTACTGACCAGTGTGGTGGATTTCATCCCCGTGGCGCAGATTTATCAGGTTCTTGTTCCCATCGGCCTTGCCCTGGGAATCGGTATCGGTCTGGTAGGAAGCTTCTGGACCACCAGAAAGCATCTGAGAGTCTGACAGGCAGCGCGGCCTGTCTGCGGCGCTCTGCGTAAGAGATGGCTGAGAGCGGATAAATATAAAAAATACGGCATGAGTCTTTGTTTTAATAAAAACAGACTTCATGCCGTATATATTTTATATTATAGGAAAGTACTCTAAATTGCTTTAAACTGTAATATATATACTTTCCTATAATGATTAGGGTGTCAAAAGCTAATTCATGGATTGTTCCGCACTTCGTGCTCCCACAATCCTACCCGCCATTCGGAATCCGCGGGGTCCCCGCCCCACTACTTCCTCATGTCGGGGCGCGTCATAAAGTCATGTCCCCACTTATGTGCAAGCACAACGTGTGGAATGACTTTTGACGCCTGAATCCTATAATATAAACACTCCGCTGTGGATGCGGCCGGATGTATGTGGAATTATGACTGCCTGTATCCGGCGCGCAAAGTGGAAAGGGAGAGATTATGAAGCATAAAGAATATATCAGAGGACTGATTACGGGGGCGATCGGCGCCGCGGCGGTTCTGTCAGGCGCATACCTTGGCGCCGTGAAGCTTTCCGGGGGCGTACTTTCAGATTCTGATCATGTACGGAAGCTGAAATATCTGGAAGCGCTGATCGATCAGGAATATCTTGGAGAAAAGGATGAGGACAGTCTGGCGGAAGGCCTGTATACCGGCCTTTTGTACGGGCTGGGAGATGTGTATTCCTGCTATTATACCGCTGAGGAATACCAGCAGGAAAACTCTGCCACCGAGGGCTCCTATGTGGGAATCGGCGTGACGATGCAGGAGAATCCGGAGGGCGGGGTGAAAATCGTGGAGTGCTATGAGGGCGGGCCGGGAGATCTGGCGGGTCTGAAGGAAAACGACGTCATCAGCGCCATTGACGGAACGGATATCACGGAGCTGGGAACCTCTCAGGTAGTGGAAATGATAAAAAATGCAGAGGGCCGGGAGGTTCTGCTGACGGTGCACCGTCAGGATGTGACGGATGCTCTTGAGATTTCTGTAAAGGTACAGGATGTGGAGCTTCCCTCTGTGTTTGAGGAAATGCTGGATGACAAAACCGGATATATACGGATTTCTCAGTTTACAGGAGTTACGCCCGGTCAGTATGAGGAGGCTTTTGCGAATTTAGAAGAGCAGGGGATGCAGCGGCTTGTGATCGATCTCAGAAATAATCCGGGAGGACTTTTGACTTCTGTGTGTGATGTTCTGAACAATATCCTCCCGGAAGGTCTTATTGTGTATACTGAGGATAAATATGGAAACCGCCAGGAGGAATATTCTGACGGAGAAAATCCTCTGGACATGCCGCTGGCAGTTCTCGTCAACGAAGGCAGCGCCAGCGCCGCGGAGATCTTCGCCGGCGCGGTTCAGGATTACGAAATCGGGACGATCGTGGGAACCGCCACCTACGGCAAAGGAGTCGTTCAGGCGGTTCATCAGCTTCAGGACGGAAGCGCCGTAAAGCTGACAGTATCCAATTATTATACTCCAAAAGGAAATTCCATTGACAAAGTGGGGATCCAGCCGGACGTGGAGGTGAAGCTGGATACGGAGCTTCTCAACAAGGAGGAAATTTCCCATGAAGAGGATAACCAGCTTCAGGAGGCGCTGAAGGCAGTGGGTGAGCGGTAAAACATCCCTGCACTGGCAATTCGACATACTGGCGCATAGCTTGACAGCTAGTGTCAGGCTTGCCAGTGAACAGCAACGAAAAAGTTTCTGACAAGCGGCCGGGGAGATAATTAACTTGCGCCCCGGAAGCTCTGATGATATGATAAGCATATGTGATGACGCCAGGGACAGGGAAGACTGACGTCCCTGCATCATTATAGGAAAATACTCCGGTATATCCGTGAGGTTTCCTGGAAAGGCTGCTGTAAATTCAATATGGCTTCAGTCTCTGGCCGCGCCAGGACAGAGAACTAAGAAAGAACAGGCCGGGAAGGATTATTTATGAGAGATTATGTGATTACGACGGATAACAATGCGGATCTTCCGGACAGCTATTATCTTGAGCATGGGGTGGGCTGTACTTATCTGAGCTATACCATGGACGGGAAGCATTATTCCCATGAGAATTTCATGCCGGTGGATGAATTTTACGCCAAAATGAGAGGCGGTTCTCTCCCCACAACCGCGCAGGTGAATCCCAGCGAGGCGAGAGAGCTTTTTGAGCCATACCTCAGAGACGGAAAAGATATTCTTCATATCGCTTTTTCCTCAGGCCTCAGCGGAACCTTCAACAGCTGCCGGATCGCCGCGGAGGAGCTGCTGGAGGAATATCCTGAACGCTCCATTATTGTTGTGGATTCCCTGGCGGCGTCTCTGGGGCAGGGGCTTCTGGTATATCTTGCGCAGAAAAAGAAGGAAGCCGGAGAGGATATGGAGACCGTCGCCCGCTGGTGTGAAGAGCACAGGAAGAATATTGTACATCTTTTTACTGTGGACGATCTGGATCATCTGTACAGAGGCGGACGTGTTTCAAAGACCACGGCGGTGCTTGGAGGTATGCTGAACATCAAACCGGTTCTCCACGTAGATGATGAGGGTAAGCTGATCCCCATAGGAAAAGTCCGCGGAAGAAAGAAATCACTTCTGGAGCTGGTTTCTCTGATGGACAAGAAGATCGGCAGCTACAGTTCTTCCTGCGATACGATTTTTATCAGCCATGGGGACTGCAGAGAGGAGGCGGAGTTTCTTGCTTCCAGGATAAAAGAAAAATATCAGATAAAAACAGAAATTATCAATCATGTGGGAGCTGTGATCGGCGCTCATTCAGGTCCGGGAACTATGGCGCTGTTCTTTGTGGGGGACGCGAGATAGAACTCTGCTGTTGGAATACGAATCCGAAAGTAACATAAATGTAATAATTTTATAATAAATCGTAAAAAAAGCTTGATTTCCATTCAATTATTCTTTAAAATATAGGGAGAGCTTCAGGAAAAAGGAAAGGAAGGATTGAATGGAGAGATGAAAAAAAGCAATATCTGTAAACGAGGCCTTTCGCTGGCGCTGGCTTTTATGATCATGGTTACGGCCTTGTTCTGCACGGAGGTTCCGGTAAGCGCGGCGTCTATACGAAACACCAGGATTGTCGCGTCTGTACAGGCGTCCAGTAATGTTGCCCTCAGAATCCGCTGGACCAGGTCTTCCATGGCTCAGGGCTATGTCATCTACCGGAGAGAGTCTGTGAAGCAGCCCTGGAAAAGACTGAGAGTGGTGAATAAAAACACCAGCTACTATATCGACCGCAATCTTACCGCCGGGAAGCCTTATCAGTATGGGGTACGGGCCTACCGGAAAGAAAACGGAAAGAACGTCTACAGTATTTTTACACCGGTCACCGGCGCTACCCGTCCTTTCAAAACTACCGTGACAGCCAAGGCGGTATCCGCGAACCGGGTAAACGTATCCTGGACCAGGATCACCAGGTGCGACGGCTATTATATTTACAGAAGAGCGGCCGGGGAAAAATGGAAGTACCTGACTGTGCTGGACCGTACCAAGACTTCCTACGCGGACACGAAGGCTTCCGGCAATACAAAATATGTTTACTGTGTAAGAGCATATAAGAGAGGCGGCAGCGTGAATTATCTGGCGCCTATGAGCAGCAGCCGGCTGGTAACTACTCCGTCGGGTGGCTCTTCCTCCGGTACATACGCTAAGTTTAACAACAGCCAGATGGAGGTTATGAAGAAGATTCTTTACGCTGTGGAGACAGGCGGGCAGGTTTACGGGAACCAGGTATATGACGATTTTACAGCCGCCTACACAAACAGCAGCGCGGAGCACGCTATCACCATCGGCGCCGGACAGTGGTACGCTACGGAGGCGCAGCGTCTTTTGAAGCTGATCCACACTAAATTCCCCGCCATCTGGGCGAGGTATGACGGTAAATACGGCAGCCTTCCCGCAAATCTTCTCTGGAATGATGTCGTCAATAAAAACTGGTCCACCTATAAACTTACAATGTCTTCTACCTATAAGACAACGGGACGGCCAAGGACAACAGACGACTGGAAGATCTACCGCATCAAGGTTATTCTCAGGAGCGACGCTGGTATCGCCTGCCAGGACGAGCTGATGTACGAGCAGATCCGGGAATACGAACAGGAGATCCGGAATCTTGGCATTACGGAACCGAAGTCCGTGGGAATGTTTATTAACATACGTCACCAGGGCGGCTACGGGGCAGTCACCAGGATCCTTAATAAAACGAAAAAACCTGTGACCCTGCTTAATATTTACAACGCCCTGAAAACCGACACCGGCAATCAGGTCGGCGCGTACAGAACAAGACAGGCAAAGGTATATAGCTGGCTGAATGCCTATATGAAGTAACAGAAGATGTGGAGAAACCCTTCTTCCGGAATACAGTGTTTTTCACTGGAGTTCCGGTGAGAAGGGTTTTTGTTACTGTTCACAGAAAGTTTTTGTAATTGCGGACCGCGGAAAAAGAATGTTATAATAAGGCTGGCGGCAGAAAATTCTGGCTGCCTGTGATGGAATATATGTGCGGATTAAGGGGATAAAATATGATTTTAACGGAAGATAAGAAATATACGATGTCCTTGGAGCTGGAGGATAACCAGGGAAGCGGCGCGCCTCTGGACAAGACGATAGAACTGGAATTTACCAACCGGGAGCTGCTCCATGCTGTGATTACCTGCGGAATGCCTCTGCAGAGACTGACTCCCGCTTATTTTTCCAAAAGAAGGACAGAGCTTCTGTACAAAATTTTCCTGGTGGAGACGGCTCTCGATACAGAGGGAGACAGGCTGAAAAAATCCAGAAAGATCGCTTATCTGGATTCCTCGGAGAAGAGCGTTATGTCATATTACCTGGGAATGTTTTTTACAAAGCTGATCAGCAGGAGACTTTATGGAATTGACTGCCTCACTCATCTGAACCTTATTGAAAAAATCAACGGGGACGGTTTTATCGACTTTTTTGACGGAGAATGGCGGCCTGACATGATCGGATACCGGGCTTCGAGCAATACCTGGAGTGTCTGGGAGGCCAAGGGAGGAAGCAACCGGAGAGAGCAGGCGCTGAAAAAGGGAAGCCAGCAGGTGGCGGCCATCGCGTCGATCAACGGGCAGAAGCCGGATCCGGCGGCGGTCTGCATGACCTATTACGATCATGGCTATCTCTGCGGAGTTGTGCGGATGCCGGCAACAGAAAAGGGAGAAGCTGTAGGATTCGATCATAAACGTTTTTGCAGAGCCTATTACAGGCATATATGCGAAGCCTTTCTGGAATGCGGGGCAGGAACCCGTATGGAAGGTCAGAACGCGGAGCTTTCCGTGGCGGTACCCTGCTTTACGGAGGAAAAACGGGCGGGGGAGGAACGCCGGATCCATTTTGGAATGTCAAAATCAATGCTCCTTCATCTGATGGAAGAAAAATATGATTTCTTTACTCAGGGCGGGATCGGGATATGGCGGGAGAGCTGCCCCGGTGACGCTTTTGTGGGAGAGGACGGTATTTACGTCCGGTAATGCCTGAAAACGGCAGGAACGGATCGTAATATTCTTCATATGCTAAATAAAAAAGGTTTTGTTTGCCATGACATTTTCATCTTATGAAAAAATGACAGGAGTGATCCGGAATATCCAGAGCGGCGGTTCCTGCTGTTCACTTTTGATTTCCGTTTCTGTGGATGAGGAACCGGTTAATTTTGTGGTATCGGGCGATACTATGGTGGTGGATAATGTGAGGCTGCGGAGAGGAATGAGAGTCGCTGTTTTTTATGATACCAGCCTGCCTGCCCCGGCTATATTCCCGCCTCAGTATCAGGCGGAGCTGGTAACAGCTCTAAGGGGCGGACAGGATGTGGCCCTCAGATTTTTTGACGGCACCCTGACAGCGGAAGACAATTCCTTGAAGCTGAATCTGTCCCCGCTGACGCGGATTGAAACAATGAATGGCCAGCGGTTCCTGTGCAGCCCGGAGAATCAGGATCTTCTGGTGTATTATACGACAACCACCAGGAGTATTCCGCCCCAGACGACTCCCCAGAGGATCGTGGTGATGTGTCCCGTGCAGTAGCGTAAATCAGTAAAGCATATTCCGGAGTCATGAAGCCGGGCGGAGCGCCGGTGTAAGGCCTGGAGAACGGACGGTAAAAAAGAATATAGAAAAGGTGCTGTAATCCCTGTGGATCACGGCACCTTTTTGCGTGAAAAACCCCATATGATTTGGTACCTGGGTAATTTTCTTTATATTTTTCTGACCGCGTTGTCATAAAAGCGGAAATAATCAGGACGGTGACGGGACTGTGTATACTCGAACAGTACCCCGTTGCTGTTGTAGGTCTGGCTGCTTACGACCGCCAGACAGTTATAATCCTCCACGTTCAGCTCCAGGTATTTCTCGTCAATTTCAGTTATTTTTTCTACGGTCATGACCCGTTTGCTGTTCACGATGGTCATATGCAGCGTGTTTTCCAGATAATCATAGATCGAGCCTTCCGCGATCTCTTTCGTGAGTCCCGGAACCGCTTCTTTTAAAAAGTAGTTATGGTTGAGGATCAGGGGAAGATCGTCAAGATAATGAAGTCTCTGAAGATAATATACCTCAGCGCCGGGCGCAAAGCCGGTATTTGCCGCCTGTTTTTTATTCAGGATAAGCTCCGCGAATAAAAGCACGTGGGTGGAGGGACGCAGACCGTTTCTTTTTGCGGACTCCCGGAAGCTTTCAATCTCTCCGATCGTAAAGGAAGTCTGCTCGATAGGACGGTAGATATTGCGCACTCCCTTTCCCTGCATCGTCTGCACATAGCCGTCCGTCACAAGCCGTCCGATCGCGCGGCGGAGCGTATTGCGGGAGCAGCCGTATTTCTGTATCAGGGTATTCTCGGAAGGAAGCATGTCCTGATAGGAAAAATCATCATTTTCTATTTTCTGTTTCAGATCCTTGTAGATGCTTTGATAAATCGTTTTTGGCATAATTTTTTCCTTTCTCCGGATACTACTATTATAAATGCTCCACAAAAAATGTCAATAAAAACAGAGATACTTGTTTAAACAAATTTGAAGAAAAAATATTGACATGTTTAAACAAGTATGGTATATATAATACATAGCTTGCAAAAGCAAAAAAGAACGTAAGTGGAGGAAAGGAAAATGGGTAAGTATGCAGAGGATGCAAGAGAGCTGCTCCGTCTTGTAGGCGGCAAGGAAAACATTGCGGCAGTTTCACACTGTATGACCAGAATGCGTTTTGCTCTGGTAGACCCCGGAAAAGCAGACATCAAAGCGATCGAGGCGATGAAGGTGGTGAAGGGAAGCTTCACCCAGTCCGGGCAGTTTCAGGTGATCATTGGCAACACAGTTTCTGATTTTTACAATGACTTCGTGAAAGAGGCAGGAATCGAGGGTGTTTCCAAGGACGCGGTAAAGCAGGCGGCAAAGAAGAACCAGAATCCTCTTCAGAGGATCGTGACGGCCCTGGCGGAGATTTTCGCGCCCCTGATCCCGGCGATCATCACAGGAGGTCTGATCCTGGGCTTCCGTAACTGTATTGACAGTCTGTATCTTTTTGAGAATGGAACAAAGACTCTGTGCGACATCAGTCAGTTCTGGGCGGGTATCGACAGCTTTCTGTGGCTGATCGGCGAAGCGGTATTCCATTTGCTGCCGGTAGGAATCTGCTGGTCTGTAACAAAGAAAATGGGTACTACAGAGATGCTGGGTATCGTTCTTGGTCTTACGCTTGTATCAGGACAGCTTCTGAACGCGTATTCCGTTGCCACTACAGCGGCTGCGGATATTCCCAAATGGGATTTTGGTTTTGTTAAAGTCAACATGATCGGATATCAGGGACAGGTAATCCCGGCTATCCTTGCGGCGTTTACGCTGGTATATCTGGAAAAGTTTTTCCGAAAGATCACGCCCCAGGTGGTGTCCATGATCGTAGTTCCCTTCTGCAGCCTGGTGCTTGCGGTTATGGCGGCTCATTTTGTTCTCGGACCTATCGGCTGGCAGATCGGTTCTGTGGTTTCTTCTGTAGTGTTCGCAGGAATCACAGGCTCCTTCAAGGTAGTATTCGGCGCGATCTTCGGTTTGGTGTATGCGCCTCTTGTTATCACAGGTCTTCACCATATGTCCAATGCCATTGACCTTCAGCTCATCGCGGATTACGGCGGAACCATGCTGTGGCCCATGATCGCTCTTTCCAATATCGCGCAGGGCTCTGCGGTGCTTGGAATGATCATTCTTCAGAGAAAGAATGAGGCCGCTCAGGAGGTAAACGTTCCTTCATGCGTTTCCTGTTATCTGGGCGTAACAGAACCGGCAATTTTCGGTGTAAACCTGAAACATGGCTTCCCCTTTGTCTGCGGTATGATCGGTTCCGCGCTGGCGGCTGTTGTCTGCGTGGCGACCTCTACTACGGCGAACGCCATCGGCGTGGGCGGACTTCCGGGAATTCTTTCCATTCAGCCTCAGTATATGTCAAGCTTCGGCATCTGTATGGTGATCGCGATTGCGGTTCCCCTTGTACTGACACTGATCGTAGGCAAGAAAAAGCTTGCGGCGGAAGGAACAGAGAATACTGAAATGGCCGCCGATATGGCGGAGATCGCGGCCGGCGCCGGAGCAAGCGCGGCAGCAGGCGTTACCGCGTCCGTAATGAAAGCGGCGGAAACAGAAGAAGGCGAAAAGATTTTTAAAGCATTTTTAACAGGTAAGGTCATCCCTCTCAAGGATGTAAACGACGGCGTCTTTTCAGAGGGCGTTATGGGCGAAGGACTTGCGATCATCCCGGACAACGAAACCCTGTATTCACCGGTTGACGCGGAGGTATCTGTTTTGATGGAAGGCTCCAGACATGCCTGCGGACTGAGTATGGCAAACGGCATGGAGGTTCTTCTGCACATCGGCATTGACACAGTAGATATGAACGGGGACGGATTTGAGTATCTGGTATCCCAGGGACAGAAAGTAAAAGCAGGCGACCCGCTGGTTCGTTTCAGCAAAGAAAAAATCAAAGCGGCAGGACACCCGGACGTTACGGTCTGCATTATTACGGAAGAGGGCAATGCCAAGAATATTCAGTTTAAGACTGGTATGCAGGCAAAGGCACAGGAAACAGAGATCGTATCATTTGAATAAAGGAGAATTCCAATGGCAGATTTTAGCAGCAAGGTAGTTTATCAGATATATCCGAAGTCCTTTATGGATTCCAACGGAGACGGACTGGGCGACCTGAGAGGAATTATCAGGAAGCTGGATTATCTCAGAGATCTGGGCGTGGATTACTTATGGCTTACGCCGGTGTTTGTGTCTCCTCAGAATGACAATGGCTACGATGTGGCGGACTACTGCAGTATTGATCCGCGGTTCGGTACCATGGAGGATATGGAGGAGCTCATCAGGGAGGGCGAAAAGAGAGGCCTTGGACTGATGCTGGATATGGTGTTTAACCATACCTCTACAGAACACGAATGGTTCCAGAAGGCTCTGGCGGGCGATGAGAAGTACCAGAACTATTATATCTTCAAAGAGGGTACGCCGGATAAGCTCCCTACAAACTGGCAGTCGAAATTCGGCGGCCCGGCCTGGGAATATGTGCCGTCTCTGGGAAAATGGTACCTTCATCTTTTTGATGTCACTCAGGCGGATCTGAACTGGGATAATCCCGAGGTCAGAGACGAGCTGAAAAAAGTAATATTCTTCTGGAAGGACAAGGGAGTTAAAGGTTTCCGCTTTGATGTGGTAAATCTGATCTCCAAGCCGGCTGTATTTGAAGACGACTACGAAGGCGACGGCAGAAGATTTTATTCTGACGGCCCTCATGTCCACGAGTATCTTAAAGAGCTTACAAGGGATACAGGCATCGAGGATATGATCACCGTGGGCGAGATGTCCTCCACCACTCTGGACAACTGTATCCGTTATTCGGCGCCGCAGGAGAAGGAAATGTCCATGTGCTTCAGCTTCCATCATCTCAAGGTGGATTACAAAGACGGCGATAAATGGAGGCTTATGGAGCCTGACAGAATGGCGCTCAAGAAGCTGTTTGAGAAATGGCAGACGGGAATGCAGGAGGGACATGGATGGAACGCGCTGTTCTGGTGCAACCATGATCAGCCCCGTGTCGTATCCAGGTTAGGTGATGAGTCGAAATACTGGAAGGAATCTGCGGAGATGCTGGCCGCTTCCATTCATCTGATGCGGGGAACACCCTATATTTATCAGGGCGAAGAGATTGGAATGACGAACGCGCATTACACAAGTATTTCCCAGTACCGCGATGTGGAGAGTCTGAATTATTACAAAATTCTTTTGGATCAGGGAAAAACAGAGGAGGAGGCTCTTGCGGTCCTCGCCGCCAGATCCAGAGACAACAGCAGAACTCCCATGCAGTGGTCTGGGGAAGAGAACGCCGGATTTTCAGAGGGCCGGCCGTGGCTGGAGGTAACCTCCAACTACAAGGAAATTAACGCCCAGGCCCAGACAGAGGACGGGGAATCTGTTTATTCCTTCTACAAGAGGCTGGTTTCTCTGCGTAAAGAAAAGAATGTGATCTCTAAAGGAAGTATTGAATTCCTGGAAAAGGAGAACGAGGACGTTCTTGCTTACAGGAGAGCCTATGAGGATGAGGAGCTGATCGTTCTCAATAACCTTACCGGAAAAGAGGTAACAGTTCCGGCAGAATCCGCATGGGCAGGCTATCATAAGCTGCTGGGCAATTATGACGGTGGCGCTGAGATCAAGGAAGGTATTACCCTGAGACCTTTTGAGACGATCGCCCTTGAAAAATAAATAATTTACAGAATTGCTTCCCTTTTAAAAGAAGAGACTGCGGGCATATACAGCCTGCGGTCTTTTCTTTTTCCCTGGGTGTATGGGACGGCCTCTTTAACGATCCTGTCTTGTGTATTGGCGCTGCTGTAGAAATATAAACGCTTGTTTGTGATAAGCTTAGAATTTGCACAAGTGACAGTTCGTAAGTTATCATAAATAAGTGTTTACATTTATTTATGATAACCTTAGAACTGTTACAAATATCTTTGCAGCACTATATATAGTATAAAATTAATGAATATTACTATATATAGTTGACTGTTATGGGCGGCAGAGCTATAATGAATGATACACGTATGAATACACGGGCGGTATTTTCGCAGAGAATACGGCAGATAATAAGATATGACTGAGACGCCGTAACTCTGCGGCCCCAGATACAGACGGATGAAAAAAGAAGAGTTTTACGTCAGACCACAGAAGATATTCATTCTCTGCGCTCTGACGTGGGATAAAAAGCCGGACAGGAGGAGACAGAATGAGAGTAAAAAAGAGAAACGGGGACGTGGTTCCCTTTGATAAGAAATATATCTGCCGCGCGATTGGACTGGCTGCCGCGGCGGCGGGAGAGCAGGACGAGGAGATGGAGGCCAGGGCGACAGACGCGATCGAGGAGAAGCTGAGAGCCTTGAGTGAGGACGTCGTCGGAATCGAAACCATACAGGATATGGTGGAGGAATGTCTTTTTGAGCAGCGGCGCTTCCGCACGGCAAAGGCATATATTTTGTACCGGAGAGAAAAGGAGCATACCCGGGAAGAATGGAAGTCAGGGCTTCTCACCCGGGAATTTTTAAGCGCCTATAAGCATACGCCCAATCCTATGGAACAGCTTGGGGCTTTTGTGTATTCCAGAACCTATTCCCGCTATATTCCCAGATACGGCCGCCGGGAATTCTGGTGGGAAACTGTCCGCAGGGCGGTGGAATATAACTGTTCCCTGGCGCCTGTCACAAAGGAGGAAGCGGAAACCCTTTACGACAACATCTATCATCTGCGGCAGTTCCTTTCCGGACGTACCTTCTGGGTGGGAAATACGAAGGTGGCGGAGGATTATCCCATGGCGAACTATAATTGTGCCTTTGAGGTCATCGACGATTTTCATGCGTATCATGATCTGTTTTATCTTCTGATGATCGGAAGCGGAGTGGGGGTCCGTGTGCTGAAGGAGGACGCGGGAAAGCTGCCTAAAATACGCGCAGACATGAAAATTCTTCACAAGGCTTATTCTCCCCGGGAGCCGGAGGACCGCCTGGAATACACAAACCTGGATTTTTCCGGCGATACGGTCACAATGGCGGTAGGCGATTCAAAGGAAGGCTGGGCTCAGGCCCTTGATCATTATTTCCAGTTTCTTACAAACAGGGAGTACGCGAAGCTTCATACGATCATCATAGAATATGACAGCATCCGTCCCAGGGGAGAGCGGCTCCATATTTTTGGCGGCACGGCCAGCGGCTATGAGTCTATGATGGCCATGCTGGATAAGATCCATAAGGTCATCGCGGCGGCGGGAGCCCGCAAAGGGAAAAAATATATACAGCTTGCCCCTATTGATCTTCTTGATATCGCCAATATCATCGGAGAAAACGTGGTTTCCGGCGGGGTGCGCCGTACCTCGGAGATCGGACTGATCGATCAGGATGACGAGGAATGTATACAGGCGAAAAGTAATCTCTACCGGCAGGTAAACGGACATTGGGAAATGGATAAAGCCATCGCCCACCGGCAGATGAGCAATAATTCTATTTTTTACAGGAAAAAACCTGCCCGGGAACAGCTTCACTGGCATCTTCAGCAGATGCGTTATTCCGGCGAGCCCGGATGGGTGAACGAGGAGGCGGGACGGAAGCGCAGAAAGGATTTCCGCGGCTGCAATCCCTGCGGCGAGATCCTTCTGGACAGCCACGGGATGTGCAATCTGACTACAGTCAATGTGATGGGCTTTGTTCACGACGGCAGACTGGACGAAAGAGAGCTGTTAAAGGCCCAGCGCCTTTCGGCCAGGGCAGGGTACCGGATGACCTGTCAGGAGCTAGAAATACATCAGTGGAACCGCGTTCAGCAGAGGGACCGGCTTCTGGGGTGTTCTCTGACAGGCTGGCAGGATATGGTGAACGCGACGGGCATGAGCAGGAAAGAACAGGCGCTTCTTCTTGAGAAACTGCGGGAGACAGCTCATGAGGCGGCGAAGAATCTGGCGCGTCACTTAAACCAGAAGGAGCCGCTGCTGGTGACTACGGTGAAGCCTGAGGGAACCTTGTCCCTGCTTCCCACGGTTTCCAGCGGAATCCATTATTCACACGCGCCTTATTATATCCGCCGTATCCGGATCTCCGCTTCCGATCCGCTCTGCAAGGTCTGCGAGGAGCTTGGGTATCCGGTGTTTCCGGAAGTAGGGCAGGATAAGGATACCTGCAGGACAAAAGTAGTGGAATTTCCGGTGAAAGCTCCCGGCGGGAGAGTGAAGGCGGACGTTTCGGCTATTGAGCAGCTTGAAAACTATAAGATGTTTATGAAGCATTATGTGGATCATAACTGTTCGATCACCGTCCATGTAAGAGACAGTGAATGGGAAGAGGTAGAAGAGTGGGTATGGGACAACTGGGATGATATCGTTGCTCTGTCTTTTCTGAGCTATGACGATAATTTTTATGAGCTGCTTCCTTATGAAGAGATCACAGAAGAGGAGTACCGGAAGAGAAAACAGCAGATGAAGCCCTTTAATCCTTCCTTGATCTCTAAATATGAGCAGGAGGAATCGGAGCTGGATATCGGAGAGAGTGAATGTGTAAATGGTGTCTGCCCGATCCGGTAAGGCCCTGCGCTTTCCGAATGTTCAGCAGAATTGCGGGAGTACGATCATTATGATGTCCGCGGATTGCTCCGCGCTGAGAACTCCCGCAATCCTGCCATATATTCGCATATTGAGGGAATATGCATCCTGTTTTTATGCTCATATTGGGGCGGGGCTCAAGGTCTTTCCTCCGTTTATGCCTGTTTACAGATCGCTCCTCTGTATGGCTGCCACTGCCTCGCGGATCTTTTCCGGGGGAAGTACCAGCGCGAAACGTACATAGCCTTCCCCGTGGGGACCGAAGCTTGCTCCGGGAGTGACGATCACCCCGGCCTTCTCCATCAGCTCCATGCAGAAGTCCATACTGTCCATGCGGCCGCCGGGTATTCTTGCCCATACGAACATGGTTCCTTTGCCGTTGGGCAGATCCCAGCCGATGCTGCGGAGACCCTCACAGAGGGCATCTCTCCGCTCCTGATAGAGGGCACACTGCTCCTTTACACTGTCAAGAGAACCCTTGAGAGCCGTGATACCGGCTTTCTGAATGGGAAGGAACATACCGAAATCAATCTGGCTGCGCAGTTTCCGGAGGGCGGCGATCACATCGGGACGGCCTACCAGAAAACTGATTCTGGCGCCGGTGACGTTAAAGGATTTAGAAAGGCTGAAGAATTCCACACCGATTTCCTTTGCCCCCGGAGTCGCCAGAAAACTTCCGCCGTATTCTCCATCATAGATGATATCACTGTAAGCGTTGTCATGGATGATCAGAATGTCATATTTCTTTCCGAATTCCACGATCTCTTCATAAAGCCCCGGTACGGCGACGCTGCCCACCGGATTGGAGGGAAGAGAGACGATCATATATTTTGCTTTTCTGGCGACGTCTTCCGGAATGTCCTTTACATAGGGAAGAAAATCATGCTCCGCGGTAAGGGGATAATAATAGGGAACGGCTCCTGCCATCAGGCTTCCCGCGGCGAACACCGGGTAGCAGGGATCCGGAAGGAGAACGGTGTCGCCCTCATCGCAGAGGGTCATTCCCAGATGTCCCATCCCCTCCTGGCTGCCATAGACAGACATTACCATATCAGGGGAGATCTCCACCCGAAAACGTTTCTGATAATATTCGCACACTGCGTCCAGGAGCTCCGGCAGATCCCGGAGACTGTACTTCCAGTTTTCATCATCCATAGCCGCCTCCGCAAGGGCCTGTTTGATATGTTCCGGAGTTTGAAAATCCGGAGTTCCCACGCTCATATTATAAATGGTCATTCCCTGCCGCTCAAGCTCCATCCTGCGGTTGTTCAGAGCGGCAAAGATCTCATCGCCGAATCTGTCCAGTCGTTTTGAAAAACGCATCTTTTTTTCCTTCTTTCGTATAAATTGTCTTTTCTATTCTAACATCCTGACAGACAGAACACAAGCTCAGTTCTCATGCGTATTGTCCAGGGTGCAACAGTTCAGTACGCGCCATTCGCAAAACTGCACTGCGCGCTTACTGTGGCTGACGCAGAGCATGTTTTATGCTTCCCGACCACTGTATGACTGAACTGCTACTCCAGGTTTTGTTTCAGCTCGATCATTTTGTCGCGAAGCTCCGCCGCCTGCTCGAAATTCAGCTCCGCGGCGGCCTGGCGCATCTGTTTTTCCACCTCTTTTATCAGCTTGGTAAGTTCCTTGCGGTTCATGGATTCCGGGTCTTTTTTAAGTTTTACTTCTGTCTCGGCCACAGCCTTGGAAACGGTGATCAGGTCGCGGACAGATTTTTTGATGGTTGTAGGGGTAATGCCATGCTCCTTGTTGTAAGCTTCCTGGATGGCTCTTCTTCGTTCAGTTTCCCGGATGGCGTTTTTCATGGAATCCGTCATAACGTCCGCGTACATAATTACATGGCCCTCGCTGTTTCTCGCGGCGCGTCCGATAGTCTGGATCAGTGAAACCTCAGAACGGAGAAAACCTTCCTTATCCGCGTCCAGAATAGCCACCAGGGTGATCTCAGGAATATCCAGACCTTCACGGAGAAGGTTGATCCCCACCAGAACATCGAAAACGTCCAGACGCATATCCCGGATGATCTCCGCGCGCTCCAGAGTGTCAATGTCAGAATGCAGGTAACGGACCCGGATCCCGACATCCTTCATGTAATCTGTCAGATCCTCCGCCATTCGTTTGGTGAGAGTGGTAATAAGGATCTTGTGTCCTTTTTCCACCTCTTTATTGACCTCGCTGATCAGATCGTCGATCTGTCCTTCTACAGGACGCACCTCCACATTGGGATCAAGAAGTCCGGTAGGACGGATGATCTGCTCCGCCCGGAGAAGCTCATGCTCCGCTTCATACTGTCCGGGTGTGGCGGATACGAAAAGCACCTGATCCAGCTTGCCCTCAAATTCCTGGAAGCTTAAGGGGCGGTTGTCCTTCGCGGAGGGAAGGCGGAAACCGTAATCCACCAGCGTCTGCTTCCGGCTCTGGTCCCCCGCGTACATGCCGCCTACCTGTGAGACGGTCTTGTGGGACTCGTCAATGATCAGAAGGAAATCGTCCTTAAAATAATCCATCAGGGTATAGGGCGGCTGTCCCGGGGCCAGGCCGGTGAGATGTCTGGAATAATTCTCAATTCCGGAGCAGAATCCGGTTTCCTTCATCATTTCCACGTCAAAGTTTGTTCTCTCCGCTATCCTCTGGGCTTCAAGAAGCTTGTCCTCGCTTTTGAAATAGTCTACCTGCTCCTTCATTTCCTCCAGAATAGCGTCGGCGGCGTGCTTGATCTGATCCTGGGGCACAACATAATGGGAAGCCGGGAAGATAGCCACATGGTTTTCCTCGCTCTTGATCTCTCCTGTGAGAACGTCGATATCGGTGATCCGCTCGATCTCATCTCCGAAGAATTCTACCCGGACGGCGCGGTCCGTGGCGTTGGCGGGGTAGATCTCCAGCACGTCTCCCTTTACCCGGAAGGTTCCGCGGTGAAAATCCATCTCGTTCCTGGAATACTGAATGTCGATAAGCTGCCGGATAACCTCGTCCCGGTCCTTCTCCATGCCGGGGCGGAGGGAGATCATCATATCGAAAAATTCCTGAGGCGCGCCCAGACCGTAAATGCAGGATACGGATGAAACCACGATCACATCCCGCCGCTCGCAGAGAGCCGCGGTGGCAGAGAGCCGCAGCTTGTCGATCTCGTCATTGGTGGAGGCGTCCTTGGCAATATAAGTATCCGTGGACGGAACATAAGCCTCGGGCTGGTAATAATCATAATAGGAAACGAAATATTCCACCGCGTTGTTTGGGAAAAACTCCTTGAATTCTCCGTAAAGCTGGGCGGCCAGCGTCTTATTGTGAGCCAGGACCAGAGTCGGCTTATTCAGCTGCTGGATAACATTGGCCATGGTAAAGGTCTTGCCGGAGCCGGTGACGCCCAGAAGTGTCTCAAACTGATTCCCCTCCCGAAAGCCTTCCACAAGCTCGGCAATGGCCTGAGGCTGGTCTCCGGTAGGTTTGTATTCTGATACTAATTCAAAATGGTCCATATAAAATCCTTTCTTTATTTCTGCCTTTCTTTTCAAGGTATAGTGATATACATAAATTAGATATTAGTCAATTTCTGCTTATTATTATCCAACGTCCTTTTCTATTAGATCCATCTCTAATAAGCATACCTTCTTCCTGTAGTTCTTTCATGTCCGTTTGAATCTGCTTTCTAGTTAAATTCAACTGCTCTCTGAGCTGTGTTTGCGTCATCGTTGGATTTGCAATCAAAAGCTCCATTATTGCCTGTTTTCTTTCATTTCCCTTTTTCAGCTCCTTTTCAGCTCCTTTTCGGCTCCTTTTTGGCTCTTTTTGGTGTTCATCTTCATTCACGCTGTTGAATCCTTTATGCACAAATAATCTTGTGATAAAATAACTGCGTGCTTCATCAGTTTCAAACTCTGGTTTTGGAGATCCATTTGCTTCTAGGGCATCAAGAATCTTCTTAAATCCTGTATTTCTTCCCTCTGTCAAATGCAGTTCTTTCAAGAAATCACCTATCCTACGATTCCTATATCGACGATTTGATACGCGATAAGATTTTAATCCTTCCATTGTTACAGAACGGTCCGGCCCCGGAAAGCTTAATATCTCTATCCGGTCATTCTCCACCCGAACTTCAATTGGCTCTCTCTCATCATATGCACGATGATATACTGCATTTGATAATGCTTCCTCAATCGCTGCATATGGATAATTGAAAAAACGATCTGCTTCCGCACGGTCTGGATGTTTTATAACCTGTTCAGTAATAATGGTATTACTAATATACTGCAGTGCGTTCCTTAACTGTTGCTGAATTGGTCCTTTAAAAGTCTGCTCAATAATGCTATTGCCGCCCAAACCATCCGGAAATTGAACGACATCTATCTGCGTGTATGGAAAGAACTTGTCTGGTTCCATACTAAAAAACATCAACCCCACATTCTTTGGTTTTGTATATTCCGGAAGGTTACTGATAATATTCATATCACGACATACTTCAACAAAATCTCCCGTTTTTGACTTTTCATACAGCGAACTTTTAACTTCCTTCAAGTAGTTCTGAATTAGTGTAATATTTAAATCTGACATCTCTGCCTGATGATTTACGCGGTCATCAAATGGAATTCGATTTGCCAAATTAAACAAATCTTTTTCTTCATCATCCGATGGTACTACTGTACTGGACATTTTCCGGATGTAGTGAATACGTTCCTTATTGTCTTTTGCCATCGTTCTCGGAGACGAATATGGTCTGCTATCCCCACCAGGACACCAAAGTACAATAAACATCTTGGCTTCATAATCCACAACTTCCACTATTGGCATATAAGCAGGTCTAATCAATTTACATCTAGACAAAATATTCTTTTGGAAAGCATCAATTTTATCTACCGGAACACCTTTAAGAGGATAAACTGGTTGTCCTTCATTTTCCTCCACACCAATCACAATATATCCGCCGCCCCAGTTATCCAGATCATTTGCAAATGCACATATCGACTTTAAGGAAGCTTCTGCATCCCAAGTTTCCTTAAATTCAATTCTTGCCCATTCAACAACATTACCAGATAACAATGTCTTTATATTTGTTGGTATTGCCATATGGTTACCTCCTTTTTTAGATAAAGCTAGTTTCATTTTGAACTACTGAAAAATACCCAGTAGTTGCCTTTTTATCATTTATGCTTCAGAAAACCGGAATTTCCGATTTTTCTTATATTCTACCCTAAAAAATCTATCATACGTTTCACAGAAATAAGATAATAATTATTTGCATCCACACTCACATCATATCTTGTTTTCTGGCCATTGACAGATCTATGGTAAAAGTACGTTTCCATACCGCGCTTTAGCCAGAATATCAAGAACGAATGTTCTTATCCTATCTTATCCTATAATACAGGCAGTGTCAATTACAGGGCGCAGGTTTATAATGGAAATTTACGAGTGTAGTTTATGCGGTGCGGTTTTGCGAATGGCGCGGGCTGGACTGATGCGTTTTTGAAAAAATTTTACAATTAATGTTGACAAATGTTTACAACGGTGCTATCTTAACAATGTAGATGTTAGCACTCTTGATTAATGAGTGCTAACAGATGAAACGGAAAGGAGCTGAGAATGTGGAAAATGGTTTGAGCGATCGCAAGATAAAGATTTTAAAAGCGATTATCAAAACTTATATGGAAACAGGCGAGCCGGTTGGTTCCAGAACGATTTCCAAGTACACAGACCTGAACGTCAGCTCAGCGACTATCCGGAATGAAATGTCAGACCTGACAGACCTGGGCTACATTGTACAGCCTCATACGTCCGCGGGACGGATTCCTTCCGACAAGGGCTACCGGCTTTATGTGGATGAGCTGATGCAGGAAAAGGAAGCTGAGATCCAGGAGATCCGCAATCTGATGATTGAGAAAACGGACAAAATGGAAAAAGTGCTCAAGAATGTGGCGAGGGTTCTTGCCTCCAACACCAATTACGCGGCTATGATCTCCGTACCGCAGTACAGCGGAAGCAGGCTGAAATTCATACAGCTTTCCAGAGTGAATGAGCTGCAGCTTGTGGCGGTGGTGGTCTGTGAAGGCAACGTCATCCGAAATCAGATTATTGATCTTGACGAACGGATGGACGATGAGACGATCCTGAAACTGAATCTTCTTCTGAATACCAACCTGAACGGCCTGCCCATTCAAGATATTAATCTTGGTATGATCGCGAGGCTGAAGGAGCAGGCGGGTATTCACAGCGGACTGGTGGCGAGAGTACTGGACGCTGTGGCGGCAACCATTCAGGTGGACGAGGACGATCTGGAGATTTATACTTCAGGAGCCACGAACTTTTTCAAATATCCGGAGCTGTCCGATAAGACCAGAGCGACAGAGCTGATATCCGCATTTGAGGAAAAACAGCAGCTTGCGGATTTCGTAAAAGAGCGGATGGCGGATACAGACAATACAGGAGTTCAGGTATATATCGGGGACGAACTTCCCATTGATACTATGAAGGACTGCAGCGTTGTAACCGCGACCTATGAGCTTGGCGAAGGAATGCACGGCACCATCGGTATTGTGGGACCGAAACGGATGGATTATGAAAACGTGGTGGACAGCCTGAAAACATTGAAGATGGAGCTTGACCAGGTGTTCAGGAAGGACAGAAAGAAGGAAAATAATCAAAACGAAGACAGCCAGTAGGTAGATATAGAAAGGTGGAAGAAAGCACGTGTCAGAAGAGAACAAGAAAGTATCTGAAGTGCAGGAGGAGCCGGGAAAAGAGATTCCGGAAAACGAAGCTGTGAAGGAACCGGCACAGGATGCTCAGGAGACAGAAACGAAGGAGCCGGAGCAGGGCGCTTCAGGGGAAGATGAAAAATCAGAAGGAAAGAGCAAGACCTCTTTCTTTGGAAAAAAGAAAAAAGACAAACTGGAGCAGCAGGTGGAGGACCTCACCGACAGGCTGAAGCGGAGCATGGCTGAGTTTGATAATTTCCGCAAACGTACGGAAAAGGAAAAGTCCAGCATGTATATCATCGGAGCCAGGGAGATCATCGAGAAAATCCTTCCTGTTGTGGATAACTTTGAACGAGGACTGGCGCAGGCGCCCGAAGGAGACGCTTTTGCGGACGGTATGCAGATGATCTACAAGCAGCTGCTTACTACTCTTGAAGGTTTGGGAGTGGAGACCATTGAAGCCGTCGGAAAAGAGTTTAACCCGGATTTCCATAACGCGGTGATGCATGTGGAGGATGAGAACGCAGGCGAGAACATGGTGGTGGAAGAGCTTCAGAAGGGCTACACCTACAAAGGCTTTGTGGTCCGTCACAGCATGGTGAAAGTCGCCAATTAGTGCTTTATTTGCAATGGTTCAGCCCGCGCCATTCGTAAAACCGCACTGCGTGCTAACTGTGGCTGACGCCACTGTTTTACTCATAAACGGGCGCTTAGCTCATACAGATGTCCGTTCGCAAAAACATGCAAGCATGTTTTATGCTTCCCGACCACTGTATGGCTGAACTGTTACTTTTATTATAGCAGCTTATCAAAATAGATATAGACAAATAAATGAGGAGGAAAATTATCATGGGAAAAATCATTGGTATTGACTTAGGTACAACAAACAGTTGTGTTGCGGTTATGGAAGGCGGTCAGCCGACAGTTATCGCAAACACAGAAGGCGCCAGGACAACGCCGTCCGTAGTCGCTTTCACAAAGAACGGAGAACGTCTGGTAGGCGAGCCCGCGAAACGTCAGGCGGTTACAAACGCCGAGAGAACCATTTCTTCCATTAAGAGAGAGATGGGAACAGATTACCGTGTAACCATCGACAGCAAGAAATATTCTCCTCAGGAGATTTCCGCGATGATCCTGCAGAAGCTGAAAAAAGACGCGGAAGGATATCTGGGAGAAACAGTAACAGAAGCGGTTATTACCGTTCCCGCGTACTTCAATGACGCTCAGCGTCAGGCGACCAAGGACGCCGGAAAGATTGCGGGACTTGATGTAAAACGTATCATCAACGAGCCTACGGCGGCAGCTCTGGCTTACGGCCTTGACAACGAAAAAGAGCAGAAGATCATGGTATACGACCTTGGCGGCGGTACCTTCGACGTATCCATCATTGAGATCGGCGACGGCGTTATCGAGGTACTTTCCACAGCAGGAAACAACCGTCTGGGCGGCGACGACTTCGACCAGAAGATCACAGACTGGATGCTTGCTGAATTCAAAAAAGCAGAGGGCGTAGATCTGAGCAATGACAAGATGGCTCTTCAGAGACTGAAAGAGGCGGCGGAGAAAGCTAAGAAGGAGCTTTCCAGCGCAACCACGACCAATATTAACCTTCCGTTCATCACCGCGACAGCAGAGGGACCGAAGCACTTTGATATGAACCTGACAAGAGCGAAATTTGACGAGCTGACGCATGATCTGGTAGAAAAGACTGCGGAGCCAGTTCGCCGCGCACTGTCCGACGCCGGAATCACCGCGTCCGAACTGGGGCAGGTGCTTCTGGTAGGCGGATCCACCCGTATCCCGGCTGTTCAGGAAAAGGTTAAACAGCTCACCAGCAAGGAACCAAGCAAATCTCTGAATCCTGACGAGTGTGTTGCTCTGGGCGCGTCTGTACAGGGCGGTAAGCTTGCGGGAGACGCAGGAGCAGGCGATATCCTTCTTCTGGATGTTACCCCGCTGTCTCTGTCCATTGAGACCATGGGCGGTATCGCGACACGTCTGATCGAGAGAAATACGACGATTCCTACAAAGAAGAGCCAGATCTTCTCCACAGCGGCAGACAATCAGACGGCGGTAGATATCAACGTTGTGCAGGGCGAGCGTCAGTTCGCGAGAGATAACAAGTCTCTCGGCCAGTTCCGTCTGGACGGCATCCCGCCGGCACGCCGCGGTGTTCCGCAGATTGAGGTAACCTTTGACATTGATGCCAACGGTATTGTAAATGTATCCGCAAAGGATCTTGGAACAGGCAAGGAGCAGCACATCACCATCACCGCAGGCTCCAATATGTCTGACGCGGATATCGACAAGGCAGTAAAAGAAGCCGCTGAATTTGAGGCTCAGGATAAGAAGCGCAAGGAAGCCATCGATACCAGAAACAATGCGGATTCCATGGTATTCCAGGTTGAAAACGCGCTGAAGGAAGCCGGAGATAAACTGGAAGCAAACGATAAAGCAGCGGTAGAGGCAGATCTGAACGCTCTGAAGGATCTTCTGAATCAGACAAAGGACGCTGAACTGACAGATTCTCAGGTGGCAGATATCAAAGCCGCTCAGGAAAAGATGATGGAAAGCGCTCAGAAGCTGTTTGCCAAGATGTATGAGCAGACCCAGCAGGGCGGCCAGGCAGGTCCGAACATGGGCGGCGGAGCTTCTCAGGCCGGCGGAGATGAAGCAGGCTACGGAGACGACGTGGTAGACGCCGACTATAAAGAAGTCTGAAAATAAAGCATAGGAAAGAGATAATATGGCTGATAAAAGAGATTACTATGAAGTCCTGGGTGTTGCGAAAAACGCCAGTGACGCAGATCTGAAAAAAGCATATCGGAAATTAGCCAAAAAATATCACCCGGATGTAAATCCGGGTGATAAAGATGCTGAGGCAAAATTTAAAGAGGCCACAGAAGCATACACGGTACTCAGCGATCCGGACAAGAGAAGACAGTACGACCAGTTCGGCCACGCGGCTTTTGAGAACGGCGGAGGAGGAGCCGGCGGATTTGGCGGCTTTGACTTTAACAGCGCGGATATGGGCGACATTTTCGGAGATATTTTCGGGGATCTGTTTGGCGGAGGCAGCAGAAGACGGGCCAATAACGGCCCCATGAAGGGCGCCAATCTTCGTGCCAGAGTCAATATTACCTTTGAGGAGGCTGTATTTGGCTGCGATAAGGAGCTTGATATTGTTCTCAAGGACGAGTGCGCTTCCTGTCATGGAACCGGAGCGAAGCCGGGTACTGAGCCGGTAACCTGTCCGAAATGCCACGGAGAAGGCCAGATTGTTTATACCCAGCAGTCTATGTTCGGCATGGTGCGGAACGTGCAGACCTGTCCGGAATGCGGCGGAACAGGAAAAGTGATCAAAGAGAAATGTACCTCCTGCCGAGGTACCGGATACACCTCTTCCAGAAAGAAAATCCAGGTATCCATTCCGGCGGGTATTGATAATGGCCAGAGTATCCGTATCCGTGAAAAGGGAGAGCCGGGCGCCAACGGAGGACCGAGAGGTGATCTTCTCGTGGAAGTGAACATTGCCCGTCATCCGATCTTCCAGAGACAGGATATGAATATTTTTTCTACCGCGCCGATTACCTACGCGCAGGCGGCCCTTGGAGGAGAAGTGCGCATCAATACGGTAGACGGAGAAGTTGCTTATGAAGTCAAGCCCGGAACTCAGACAGATACCCGTATCCGCCTGAAAGGAAAGGGCGTACCGTCTCTGCGAAACAAAAATATCCGGGGCGACCATTATGTCACTTTGGTTGTCCAGGTTCCCACGAACCTTACCGAAGAGGCGAAGGAAGCGCTCCGTCAGTTTGACGCGGCCTGCGGGAACAGAGCTTCCGGAGGAGAGAAAAGCGGCGGCTCAGAAAAAACCGGAAAAAAGAAAAAGAGTTTTATGGATAAACTTAAAGAAACCTTTGAGGAATAAAATCATAAGAAACTTTTCAGGAAAAGAGGGAAATCCTCTTTTCTTTTTTTCTGCTTTCATGTATGATAGAGGATAAAGTCAAAAAACAGAAAAACTGGGAGTGGACTTTTAAACCGCGCCGGATTACGCGGCAGGTATATCAGGAGGAAAAAAATGAAGTGGAATCGTTTTACTATAAAGACAAAAACAGAGGCGGAGGACGTTGTGATCAGCGCCCTTGCCGACGTAGGAGTAGAGGGGGTGGAGATCCAGGACAGACAGCCCCTTACAGAGGACGATAAGGCGCAGATGTTTGTGGATATCATGCCGGAGGGGCCGGAAGATGACGGGATTGCCTATCTCAGCTTTTATCTGGAGGAAGACGCGGACAGAGAGGAAATCCTGAAAAACGTGAAGAACGTCCTGGAGGAGCTGCGTTCCTTTATGGACATCGGCGAGGGAAGTATTGAGGAATCCTGGACGGAGGATAAGGACTGGATCAACAACTGGAAGGAGTATTTTCATCAGTTTTATGTGGATGATATTCTGATTGTTCCCTCCTGGGAGGAAGTAAAAGCCGAGGATCAGGATAAAATGATCCTTCATATCGATCCCGGGACAGCATTCGGCACAGGAATGCATGAAACGACACAGCTTGTGATCCGCCAGCTGAAAAAATATGTGACGCCCGGAAGTGAAATTCTGGACGTAGGCACCGGAAGCGGAATTTTGGGAATTGTGGCGCTGAAGCTGGGCGCCGCTCATGTGGCGGGAACCGATCTGGATCCCTGCGCGGTTCCCGCGGTGGCGGAGAACAAAGAGTCCAACCAGATTCCGGAGGAAGCATTTGATATGCTGATCGGAAATATTATTGACGACAAGGCTGTTCAGGATCAGGTGGGATATGAGAAATACGATATCGTGACAGCGAATATCCTGGCTGATGTGCTGATCCCCCTTACTCCGGTGATCGTTGGCCAGATGAAAAAGGGAGCTTACTATATTACATCCGGAATTCTGGATGTTAAGGAGGAAACCGTGACTGAGGCCGTAAAGGCGGCGGGCCTGACTCTGGTGGAAGTGACCAGACAGGGAGAATGGGTTTCTGTTACAGCCAGAAAAGACTGATGAAGAGAGGCGGAAGGGAATGCAGCGTTTTTTTGTAAAGCCATATCAGATAGACGAAAAAGCCCATGAGATCCATATCACAGGGACAGACGTGAATCATATTGCCAATGTGCTGCGGATGAGGCAGGGAGAAGAGCTGTGGGTCAGCGACGGAGAGAAAAAGGAGTACCACTGTGTGATCGAAGCGATCGACGGCGGCGAGGTGCTTCTCCACATTCTTTACGCACAGGAACCGGATTATGAGCTTCCCAGCCGGATTTATCTGTTTCAGGGACTTCCCAAGGCGGACAAAATGGAGCTGATCATCCAGAAAGCTGTGGAGCTGGGAGCGTATGAGATCATCCCGGTGGAGACGAAGCGCTGCGTGGTCCGTCTGGATAAGAAAAAGGCGGAGAAAAAAACAGCCCGCTGGCAGCAGATCGCTGAAAGCGCCGCGAAGCAGTCAAAACGAATGCTGGTTCCAGAGATCCATTCGGTGATGTCCTATAAGGAGGCGCTGGATTACGCGGAGAAGCTGGATGTTCTGCTGATCCCCTATGAGCTTGCCGACAAAATGACCGAGACAAAGGCAGTTCTGGATAAGATCCAGAAGGGACAGTCGGTAGGGATTTTTATCGGCCCGGAGGGCGGATTCGAGGAGGAAGAGGTCAGAGCGGCGGTTTCAAAAGGCGCGGCCCCTGTTACGCTGGGAAGAAGAATTTTAAGGACAGAAACGGCAGGTCTTGCTGTTTTGTCCATTCTGATGTTTCAGCTTGAGGACTGACCGGCCGGTTCCTATGATATAGAAACACTCCGATGCAGCCAGACGCATGTGGAATTAAGGAAAAGACAGAAAGCAGGAGTATGATCATGGAAGTATATTTTGACAATTCCGCCACTACCAGATGCTACGATTCAGTGAAGGATATTGTGATAAAGACGATGACAGAGGATTATGGTAATCCTTCCGCCATGCACCGCAAAGGTGTGGAGGCGGAAAAATATATGAAGGATTCCGCCAGAATCATTGCGGGAATTCTGAAGGTTCAGGAAAAAGAAATACTGTTTACCTCCGGCGGAACGGAGGCCAATAATCTGGCTCTGATCGGCGGGGCTATGGCGAATAAAAGAAGCGGGAAGCATATTGTGACTACTGTGGTGGAGCATGCGGCGGTAAGTCAGCCTGCGGCGTTTCTCCAGGAGCAGGGCTTTGAGGTGACGTACCTTCCGGTGGACAGTGAGGGCCGGGTAAAAGCAGAGACTCTGGAAAGCGTCCTGCGGCCGGATACCATCCTGGTGTCCGTGATGTACGTCAATAATGAAGTGGGCGCGGTTATGCCTGTGGAGGAGATCGGGAAGCTGGTGCATGAAAAAAGTCCAAAGGCTCTTTTTCATGTAGACGCGATCCAGGCATTTGGCAAATACCGCATTTATCCGAAAAAAGCAGGGATCGATCTTTTGTCCGTCAGCGGCCACAAGATACACGGCCCCAAGGGTGTGGGATTTTTATATATCAATGAGAAAGCGAAGCTGCAGCCCCAGATCTTAGGCGGGGGCCAGCAGAACGGGATGCGGTCCGGCACGGACAATGTTCCCGGAGCGGCGGGGCTCGGCGCGGCAGCTAAAGAAAGCTACCAGAATCTGGAAGAGAAGAACGAGCGCTTATACAGTCTGAAGGAGCATATCGCCGCGGGCCTTTCAGAGATCGAGAATATCCGTATCAATGGGATGCCCTTGCGGGAAGGAGCGCCTCATATTCTGAGCGTCAGCGTTATGGGAGTGAGAAGCGAGGTCCTGCTCCATGCGCTGGAGGACAGGGATATTTATATTTCCGCGGGAAGCGCCTGCTCCAGCCATAAGAGGAAGCCGAGCGCGGTGCTTACGGCAATGGGAATGTCAAAGGAGCAGATCGAGAGTACGGTGAGGCTGAGCTTTTCCGAGGAAAATACAGAGGAGGAAGCCGATTATTTCCTCGGGGTCATGAAAGAGCTTGTCCCCATGCTGAGAAGATATTCACGGAAATAGAGGGAAAAGAAGAGGAGAAGAATTATGTTGTTTCATGCATTTCTGATTAAGTACGCGGAAATCGCCATAAAAGGAAAGAACCGTTATCTGTTTGAGGACGCTCTGGTAAAGCAGATGCGTCTGGCTCTGGAGCCGGTGGAGGGAGATTTCCAGGTGATCAAGGAACAGGGAAGGGTTTATGTGCTCTGCCCGGAAAAGTATGATTTTGACGAGGCAGTGGAAGCCCTTCAGAGAGTGTTCGGAATTGTGGGCATCAGTCCGGTGGTGATTTATGAGGATCAGGGGCTGGAGCAGACGAAAAAGGACGTTCTTGGCTATATGAAGGCCAGATATCCGGAATTTTCAGGAACCTTCAAAGTATATACAAGAAGAGCGAAGAAATCCTATCCTGTTCCGTCTATGGAGGTCAGCGCGGAGCTGGGCGGCGTGATACTGGACGCGTTCCCGGGAGCGTCTGTGGATGTGCACAGCCCGGAACTGACGGTTTCTGTGGAAATCCGGGAAAAAATTTATGTGTATTCCGAAACGCTTCCGGGGCCGGGAGGAATGCCGGTGGGTACCAATGGAAAAGCGATGCTTCTCCTTTCCGGCGGAATCGACAGCCCGGTGGCAGGATATATGATCGCCAAACGCGGAGTGAAGATCGACGCGGTTTATTTCCACGCGCCGCCCTACACCAGCGACCGGGCAAAGCAGAAGGTGGTGGATCTGGCCCGCCTGGTAGCCCGTTACAGCGGCCCGATCCGGCTTCATGTAGTGAATTTTACGGATATTCAGCTCTATATTTATGATCAGTGTCCCCATGAGGAGCTGACCATTATCATGAGACGCTACATGATGCGCATCGCGGAACATTTCGCGAAAGAGAGCGGCTGCCTTGGCCTGATCACAGGCGAGAGCATCGGCCAGGTCGCAAGCCAGACACTGCAGAGCCTTGCGGCCACAAACGAGGTCTGCACTCTGCCGGTTTACCGTCCGGTGATTGGCTTTGACAAACAGGAGATCGTGGAAATATCCAGAAAAATTAATACCTTTGAGACTTCTATTCAGCCATTTGAGGATTGCTGCACTATTTTTGTGGCGAAGCATCCGGTTACCAAGCCGAACCTGAATGTGATCCGCAAATCCGAAAGAAAGCTTGAAGAAAAAATTGACCAGCTTATGAAGGAAGCGCTGGAGAATACAGAAATCATAGAAATACACTAAATACCGTTCCGGCGGAAATTTGCATCAAAAAAGGCGGGAGCTGAAAAACTCCCGCCATGTAAAGCTCGTTTCCCGGCGCCGGCCCATCTGCCGGCAGATAAAGACCGGGTTCAAAAATCATTCAATCACATAGGGCTCTACAATAGCCAGAATAGAGTCCAGAAGACTGCCTTCCGCATGGACATTCAGATTGATCGGTTTGGACAGATCCAGACTGAATATGCCCATGATGGATTTTGCGTCGATCACATATCTTCCGGATACCAGATCAAAATCACAGTCAAATTTGCTGATTTCGTTTACGAATGCTTTCACTTTATCAATAGAGTTCAGTGAGATTTTTAACGTTTTCATTGTGAGAACCTCCCTTGAAAAATTAGACTTCACTGTAACTGTCCCCAAGATTTACAGTTACATCTTATTAATTATCTTACCTGTACATTTGCGAAAAGTCAAGGGAAATGGAATTAAATTTCCGTAAACAAAGAAGATAAAACGCAGTAGTTAAAAATTTTAAAATAAGACTAAAAGAGGGAAAATATGAATAAAAAAGCCGCGCTTCACAATCTGGGATGTAAAGTAAACGCATATGAAACGGAGGCCATGCAGCAGCTCCTTGAGGAGGCTGGCTATGAGATCGTGCCCTTCAGTGAAAAAGCAGATGTTTATCTGATCAATACCTGCACCGTCACAAATATTGCCGACCGCAAATCGCGCCAGATGCTGCATAAAGCAAGAAAGATGAATCCTGACGCCATTGTGGTGGCGGCGGGATGCTATGCCCAGACAGACACAGACAAGCTGAAAAACGACGGGGCTGTAGATCTGATCCTTGGAAACAATCAGAAGCATCAGATCGCGGAGGTGTTGGAGAATTACTGGAAAGAGCGAAAAAAAGAGCTGCATGTGATCGAGATAAACAGGACGAAGGAGTATGAAAGCCTGTCTATCAGCCGTACTGCGGAACATGTGAGGGCTTACATTAAGGTTCAGGACGGCTGCAATCAGTTCTGTACTTACTGTATCATTCCCTACGCGAGAGGGCGTGTGCGCAGCCGCAGTACTGAAGATATTTTGTCTGAGGTAAGAACACTTGCGGGCAGGGGCTATCAGGAGGTTGTTCTGACGGGGATCCATCTGAGCTCGTATGGGGTGGATTTTGAAGAAAAGGATAAACAGGATCTTCTGTCTCTGATCCGGGCCGTTCATGAGGTAAACGGGATCAAAAGGATCCGTCTGGGCTCTCTGGAGCCCCGTATCATCACGGAGGCGTTTATGGAGGGGATCGCGGCTCTGCCGAAAGTCTGCCCCCATTTTCATCTTTCTCTCCAGAGCGGGTGCGACAGAACCCTGCAGCGGATGAACCGCAGGTACAGCGCCGGGGAATACCGGGAAAAATGTGAGCTGATCCGCAGATACTATCCTTCGCCGGCCCTTACTACAGACGTGATCACAGGCTTTCCAGGAGAGACAGAGGAGGAATTCCGGGAATCCTATGAGTTTGTAAAGGGTATTCATTTTTATGAGACGCATATTTTTAAATATTCCCGCCGTCAGGGGACGAAGGCCGCTTCCATGGAGGGCCAGCTTACGGAAGCCGTAAAAGCACGGAGGAGCGAGGAATTACTGGAGCTCAACGAGCGCAGGACATCGGAGTATGAAAAAGCTTTTATTGGAAAGAAAATAGAAATCCTTCTGGAGGAGGAAGTTGAACTGGACGGAAAACAGTATCTGATCGGTCACAGCCGGGAATATGTGAAGACCGCGTTGGAAAAGACTGAAGGTATGAAGGTGAATGATCTGATGGAGGCCGAGGGTGTAAAGCTGATGGAAAACCATATTCTTTTAGCCCGCGCAACGGCCTGAAAAAGATTTTTTCTTGTATTTTGCCGTGAGATATATTAAAATAATATTGATTATCCGACAGACGATGAAAGATGACTGGCGGTGAGAGTTTCAGTAGTTGCCTGTAACTGTGCAGATTCTGAACAGTTATTATATAGTGTAATCCATATAGAAAAGAAATAACAGTAAGGACGTGAGAGAAAATGGCAGAAAACAGTTTGGGAAATACTCAATATTTCAGGACAAAGCCGGATCAGGAGCTGGAAGTGAAAGAGGTTCTGGATCTGGTGTATAATGCGATGGATGAAAAAGGATACAACCCGGTGAACCAGATCGTGGGTTATATTATGTCCGGGGATCCTACTTATATCACCAGCCATAAGGGCGCCAGAAGCATGATTATGAAGGTAGAGAGAGATGAACTGGTAGAGGAGCTTTTAAACGAGTATATCAAGAATAAATCCTGGGAACGATAATTATATGCGTATTTTAGGATTGGATTACGGATCTAAGACAGTTGGCGTGGCAGTCAGCGATCCTCTGGGGCTGACCGCGCAGCGGGTGGAGACTATCTGGAGGAAGCAGGAAAATAAGCTCCGCAGAACTTTGGCGCGTATAGAAGAGCTTGCTGCAGAGTACAAGGTGGAGCGGATTGTAGTGGGGCTTCCGAAAAATATGAACAACACAATGGGAGAAAGGGCGGAAAAATCTCTGGAATTTAAGGAGATGCTGGAGAAAAGGACAAGCCTGCCCGTTGTAATGTGGGACGAACGGCTGACTACAGTGGAGGCTGAACGGACGCTGATGGAGGCCGGTGTGCGCAGAGAAAACAGAAAAGAGTATCTGGATTCTATTGCGGCGGTTTTGATTCTGCAGGGATATCTGGATTCCCTTGCGGCGAGATAAGGAAGAGAACATGGAAAAAATTAGATTTCAGTCTCCGGATGGAACAGAAGAGGAATTTTATGTGGAAGAGCAGACGAGGATCGGAGGAGTATCGTATCTGTTGGTCTCTGATTCTCAGGCTGAAGAGGCATCTGCCTATATTTTAAAGGACGTATCGTCAGACGCAGGTCCTGACGCCTGCTATGAAATGGTCGTGGACGAGGAAGAACTGCAGGCGGTTTACAAAGTGTTCGAACAGATGCTGGAGGACGTGAATCTGGAAATGTAAAAAGAATAGTGCGCGGGTTTTTAAGGAATGCCGTTGGTATTCCTGAGTTTGCGTGCCATAAAAAGATGGAGGTGCATTGATTGAAAAGTGATAACAGCAATGTGAGTACGAATGATAAGCAGAAAAGAAATGGCGGCTACACAAGAAACACCGCCAATAATAATACAAGGAAACAGGTTTCTAAGCAGAAAAACAGCAAATACAGACCAAAACAGAGGAGCGCCGGAAAATATACAGAAAAAGCTCCGGCAAAAAATATTGTATCCAAAAGTGCAGGAAAGAACCAGATAAAAGCCGGAGGCGCCCGGCGGGGAAGAAGATCGGCGGAGAAGCTGAAGATCATTCCGTTAGGCGGTCTTGAGCAGATCGGAATGAATATTACAGCTTTTGAGTATGGAGAGAGTATAGTAGTTGTAGACTGCGGTCTGTCGTTTCCCGAGGACGATATGCTGGGGATCGATCTTGTGATTCCTGATGTTACGTATCTTAAGGAGAATATTTCCAAGGTCAAGGGTTTTGTGATCACTCACGGACATGAGGATCATATCGGCGCGCTGCCCTATGTGCTGAAGGAGATCAACGTTCCGATCTATTCCACGAAGCTGACGCTGGGACTGATCACAAACAAATTAAAAGAACATAATCTGGTGCGGTCCACGAAGCTGAAGGAAGTGAAGCATGGCCAGGTGATCAACCTGGGAGAATTTTCTATTGAATTTATCAAAACCAATCACAGTATTCAGGACGCGTCCGCGCTGGCTATTTACTCTCCGGCGGGAATCGTTGTGCATACGGGTGATTTTAAGGTGGATTACACGCCTGTATTCGGAGACGCCATCGACCTGCAGCGCTTTGCGGAGATCGGCAAAAAGGGCGTCCTGGCCCTGATGTGCGACAGTACCAATGCGGAGCGTCCTGGCTTTACCATGTCGGAACGTACTGTGGGGAAGGTGTTTGACAACCTGTTTAATGAACACCGCAGTACAAGGATCATCATCGCTACCTTCGCCTCCAACGTGGACCGGGTGCAGCAGATCATCAATACGGCTTACCGTTTTGGAAGAAAGGTGGCTGTAGAGGGGCGGAGCATGGTGAACGTCATCAGCACGGCCTCTGAGCTCGGGTATCTGAGAATTCCGGAGAATACTCTGATAGAGATCGATCAGGTGAAGGATTACCCGGATGATAAGGTGGTTCTGATCACCACAGGAAGCCAGGGAGAGTCCATGGCGGCTTTGTCGCGCATGGCGGCCAATATCCACAAAAAGATCACGATCAAGCCAAATGATACGATCATTTTCAGTTCCAACCCTATTCCCGGAAATGAAAAGGCCGTTTCAAAGGTGATCAATGAGCTTTATATGAAGGGCGCCAAGGTGATTTTCCAGGATGTACATGTATCAGGACATGCCTGTCAGGAGGAGATCAAGCTCATCTATTCCCTGGTGCGTCCGAAATACGCGGTTCCGGTTCACGGCGAGTACCGCCATCTGACAGCTCAGAAGCATGTGGCGGAGGATCTTGGGATCCCAAAGGAGAATATCTTTATTCTTTCTTCAGGAAATGTGCTGGAGCTGGATGAGTACAGCGCCGCGGTTACAGGAAACGTTCAGACCGGAGCTATTCTGGTAGACGGACTGGGAGTGGGGGACGTAGGAAATATTGTGCTCCGCGACCGGCAGCATCTGGCCGAGGACGGGATTATGATCGTTGTCATGACGCTGGAACGCCACAGCAATACGGTTCTCGCGGGGCCGGATATTGTTTCCAGAGGGTTTGTCTATGTGCGTGAGTCCGAAGATCTGATGGATCATGCCCGCGAGGTGGTAGAACATGCTCTGGATACCTGTATTGACAGACATATTACCGACTGGGGCAAGATCAAGCTTGTTGTGAAGGACGCTGTAGGCGACTATTTATGGAAGCGTACCAAGAGGAGACCGATGATACTGCCGATCATTATGGAGGCATAAGCCTATGGATACCATTGAGAGGAATATTCATACGCTTCTTGTATCCATCAAAAGAAGCAGCGTATATAAGGAATATAAAGAACAGGAAAACATTTTAAACAAAACTCCGGAGCTGGCGGAAAGAGTCAGCCAGTTCCGGGCAAATAACTTCAGACTGCAGAACGAGGGAGACCGGAGCGACCTTTTTCGGTCTGCCGATCAGGTTTTAAAGGAATCGGCTGATCTGCGGCGTGATCCCCGGGTGAACGCATATCTTGACGCGGAGCTTGCTCTCTGCAGACTGATGCAGCATGTATGCCGGAGCCTGACGGCGGGGATCGATATGAATATACCGCCTCTCTGATCCTGGAGGCAGAAAGGAATACCGGAAGGAGGAACCTATGGGAGATACAAGAGACCGGATGGGAAAGGCAGGGGTCATTGTTGCCAGCGGCGCTTTCAGAATGGCGCTGTATGTCTGCGTGATCGTCCTGATCATCTGGATTGGAAAAGTTACATATCAGTTTGGATATGAGGTATTTAACCAGCAGGCAATGAGTCCCGGAGAAGGCCAGGAGGTCACCGTAGTAGTGAAGGAGGACGACTCTGTTTACGATATCGCGAAAACTCTGGAAAGCAAAGGCCTTATCGAGGATGCTCTGGTATTCTGGGTTCAGGAAAAGCTTTCCAATTACAGCGGACAGATGCGGCCGGGAACCTATCTTCTCAGCACGGCTTATACGCCTACGCGGATTATGGGGATACTGGCCGGAGACGCGGAGCAAGAGGGTGCGGATTCGTGATCGTAGAAGAAAGAATGAGAACATTTATCAATTCTCTGGATATGGGCAACACTTCTTTTCTGGAGGAATTGGAAAAAAACGCTCTGGAATCAGACGTGCCGGTTATCCGCAGGGAGATGCAGAGCTTTATAAAGGTACTTCTGGCTGTACAGAAGCCGGAGCAGATTCTGGAGGTGGGGACAGCCGTAGGCTTCTCCACACTTCTTATGTGCGAATACGGGCCGGAGAGGCTTCATATCACTACCATTGAGAATTATGAGAAAAGAATTCCTCTGGCAAAAGAAAATTTCCGCAGAGCCGGAAGGGAGGAGCAGATCACTCTTCTTGAGGGCGATGCGGGGGAGATCCTGAAAGGGCTTGCCGGCCAGTATGATCTGATTTTTATGGATGCGGCCAAGGGGCAGTACATTCACTGGCTGGAAGACGTTTTGAGACTTTTGAGACCGGGAGGGATCCTTCTTTCGGACAATGTGCTTCAGGAGGGAGAGCTGATCCAGTCTCATTATCTGGTAGAGAGGAGAAACAGAACCATTTATAAAAGAATGAGGGAATATCTTTATGTGCTGAAGCATGATCCGCGGCTTTTGACAAGCATCCTTCCCCTCGGAGACGGAGCGGCCCTCAGCGTAAAAAAATAAACAGGAGAAGCATACCTGTATGCCGGAAACAACGGCAGGAAAGAGGTAATATGAGGAATGTGGAGTTACTTGTGCCGGCCAGCAGCCTTGAGGTCCTGCGGATCGCGGTGATCTTCGGCGCGGACGCGGTATATATTGGAGGCGAGGCCTTCGGACTCAGGGCAAAGGCGAAAAATTTTTCTCATGACGACATGAAGGCGGGAATCGCTTTCGCCCACGAGCATGGGGCAAAGGTGTATGTGACAGTGAATATTCTGGCTCACAACGCGGACCTGGAGGGTGTGAGAGAGTATCTTTATGAGCTGAAGGAGCTGAAGCCGGACGCTCTGATCATAGCCGATCCGGGAATTTTTACCTATGCCAGAGAAATCTGTCCTGAGATTGAGTGTCATATCAGCACCCAGGCAAATAATACGAATTATGAGACCTATCTTTTCTGGCACCGGCTGGGGGCGAAAAGAGTGGTGACGGCCCGGGAGCTTTCACTGAAGGAGATCCGGGAGATCCGGGAGCATATCCCTGAGGATATGGAGATAGAGACCTTTGTCCATGGGGCAATGTGTATTTCTTATTCCGGCCGCTGTCTTCTGAGCAGTTATCTCGCGGGACGGGACGCCAACCGCGGAGCCTGCACTCATCCCTGCCGCTGGAAGTATTCTGTGGTGGAGGAGAAAAGGCCGGGAGAATATATGCCTGTGTTTGAGAATGAAAGGGGAACCTTTATTTTTAATTCCAAGGATCTCTGTATGATCGGCCATATGGACGATATCCTGAACAGCGGCATTGACAGCCTGAAAATTGAGGGACGGATGAAAAACGCCCTCTATGTGGCGACGGTGGCGAGAACTTACCGGAAAGCCATCGACGATTATCTGGAGTCGCCGGAAAAATATCAGGCAAATATGGAATGGTATATGGATCAGATATCCAACTGCACCTACCGTCAGTTTACCACGGGATTTTTCTACGGAAAGCCTGACGAGGACGCGCAGATCTACGACAGCAATACCTATGTGAAGGAATATACCTATCTGGGTTACGCGGAAGAAGTGGACGGAAACGGACTGGTTCATATCACTCAGAGAAATAAATTTACTGTGGGGGAAAGCATTGAGATCATGAAACCCGACGGCCGCAACCTTACGGCGGCTGTCCGGGCAATCTATGACGAGGAGGGGAATTCTGTGGAAAGCGCCCCGCATCCCCAGCAGAAGCTTGCGGTGGATCTGGGAGTAGAAGTGGAGGAATATGATCTGCTGAGAAGAGCGGAACCATAAAAAAGACTGCGGATGAGGAGGTCAGTATCAAAAAGGCTTCCCCGTCCGCAGTCTTTTAATATTATAGGAAAGTACTCCAAACTGTTCTAAACTGTAATATGCAAACTGATATACTTGCATACTTTATTTGGCGGCAGACTCCCGATTTAAAAAGACTCATATTGCTCCTGCTCTGTCTCCTCAAAGATCCCGCGCAGCTTTTTCAGGGCGTTTTTTTCGATGCGGGACACATAGGAACGGCTGATCTTCAGTTTTCCGGCGATCTCTCTCTGGGTCTGTTCAGAGACTCCGAAGAGGCCGTATCTTAAACAGATGACCTGATATTCTTTGGGCGTGAGGACGTCCTCTATGACCGCCATCAGGCGTGAGATATCCTCACGGGTGGAATATTCGTTCACAATATCCACAGGGGGACTCTCGATGATGTCCAGCAGGCTGATCTCATTCCCCTCTTTATCAGTGCCGATGGGATCATAGAGGGAGACCTCCCTGGAACGTTTCTTCTTGGAACGAAGCATCATCAGAAGCTCATTATCAATACATCGGGCGGCGTAGGTGGAAAGCCGTGCGGATTTTGCCGTGTCGAAGGTGGACACTGCTTTGATCAGGCCGATGGTTCCGATGGATATCAAATCATCCAGATCCTCGTCAGCTCCCTGATATTTTTTTACAACATGAGCCACGAGCCGGAGATTACGCTCAATCAGGATATTCTTTGCTTCCAAATCGCCCTCCTGGTAACGTTGAAGATAGAATTTTTCCTCAGCCGATGTCAAAGGTTTTAAAAAGGTCTTCAAATCTTCACCTCAAAGGGGATTTCCTTATAGTCTATGAAAAGGACTGGCTTTTCGTGCTTTTCCAATAAAATTTGCGGATGAACCGACAAAAAGAGCGCTTCATCGCGCAGACCGGCGGCAGGGTTATACTTTGTTATGATATGTTATGATATGGGCGCGGGAGAGCTGGATACTTTCTTGCGCCCGTTCATTTTGTAGTGTATAATAGGTTTTGTCGTAAAACGTAAAAGAATGGAACTTAAAGGATAACGTGGTGAACCAGATTGAAGAAAAAGATCGAACAATTACTAAGTGGAAAATTCAGATACGAGCAGCCGCAGCTTCTTTTTTCAAAGGAAAAGATCTTCGTTTCCCTGGAGGCCGGACAGACAGCCAGGGGAGAGCTGTATCTGGGAACAGAGGACAATGAGAAGATTCAGGGATATATTACTTCCTCCAACCGCCGGTTTGTTCCGGGCATAGGAAAATTTTCCGGAACAACCGTCTGCCTGCCTTACGGAGCCGACGGGACAGGAATGAAGCCGGGGGATCAATGCTCCGGCTGGCTTTGCGTGACCTCCAATGTGGGGGAATATAAGATTCCTTTTCTCATTGAAGCAAAAAAAGAACAGATCTTGAGCTCAGAGGGAGAAATCCGGGATATGGAAGCCTTCCGTGAGATCGCGAAAAGGGATTTCCGGGAGGCGTATCGCCTGTTCACCGATAAATATTTTCCGGTTGTCATGGCGGGAGCCGGGAACAGTCAGAAGGCACTCTATGCGGGAATGTCCAGGCAGCCGGTCACCTATCAGCACCTGGAGGAATTTCTGATCGGCTTAAAGGAAAAAGAGCCGGTGTCCGTTTCGCTGAAAACAGAGGACGCGGAATTTTACAGTATGAATGAGTCCAGCCAGGAGTTTTTTGAGTTACAGAAAAGCGGGTGGGGGCATATCAGACTGGATATTGAGACAAGAGGCGGCTTCCTGGAGGCAGAACGAAAGGCGGTCACCGAGGAGTCTTTTATAGGAAGCACCTGCCGGATTGAATATATTATCCACGCGGATAAATTAAAAGAAGGGCTTCAGTTTGGGGAAATCCTGATAAGGAGCCCCTATCAGGAGCTTGTCTATCGAGTGACCGCGTCCAGAGGACCAAATGTCCGTGTCAACGTCCATGGGGAGGAGAAGCGTTCCAGGATATCCATGGTGAGGGATTACATAGACTACAGAGAGGGACGGCTGGATTTTAAGGCGTGGGCAGGAAGCACGCATTTTGTTTTAAATCAGCTCAGAGAGTCCGGCTGTGAGTATCCGGAATACCAGATGTATGAAGCTTTTGTGGATCATCTGGAAGGAAAGACGGCGGAAGCCCAGGGGATTCTGAAGAAATATCAGGACAGAGAATTTACCCGTGATGATCTTGAGCTGGCAGGAGTTTACCTCTATCTCTGCTGTCTTACAGGCTTATATAAGGACCGGGAGCAGGCTCTCAGAAGGATCCAGAATTTTTATATGCAGAAGGAGGACAGCTTTCTGCTGTTATGGATACTTCTGCACATGGACAGCTACTATAAAAACAGTCCCTCCATGGGGATTTTTATGATGGAGGAGCAGTTTGAGAAGGGCTGTACAAGTCCGCTGCTCTACATGGAGGCCTGGAAGTGGGTCAGCAGGGATTTGTCTCTTCTGCACAGGATCAGCCCATTCTGGATGCAGGTATTCTGCTACGCCGGAAAAAGAGGGCTTCTTACAGAGGAGCTTGTCATGCGGATGTCTTATCTGTCCGGCTATGAAAAAAGCTTCAGCAATGTGCTGTATCAGGCGCTTGCGGCAGGCTACGAAAAATTCCCCTCTGACGACGTGCTGGAAGCGGTATGCAAATACGTCATGAAGGGAAATCCAAGAAAACCGGAATATTTCCGGTGGTTTTCTCTTGCGGTGAGCCATGGCCTGAGAATTACGCGGCTTTTTGAATATTATGTGGAAACGATGGATATCTCTTATCAGAGAGAGCTTCCCAAGCCGCTGCTTATGTATTTTAATTATAATGACAATACGCTGGGAGATACCAGGAAGGCCTTCGTATACGCAAGCGTCATCGCCCATAAAGAAAAGGAGCCTCTGATCTACGAGAGCTACCGCGACAGTATGAAACGCTTCGCGCGGCGCAAAATAGCCGAGGGACAGATGGATGAGAATTATGCCGCTGTCTATCAGGAATTTCTTTTTGATCCGCAGACCCGTGAAGAGGCGGAGAAAGTGGCGGGAATGCTTTTTACTCACCGTCTGTACTGTGACGATCCCAAGATCCGCCAGGTGATCGTCTGCCACAGCCAGATGAAGGAGGAGGAGTGTTACCCCTGCGTACAGGGAGTGGCCTATCCGAAAATTTATACAGAAGACGCTGTGATCCTGTTCCAGGACGATAAGCAGAGAAGGTATGTTTCCACAGTGCATTACAACCTGAAAAAGCTCATGGATGACGGAAAAGTGGTTTCCCGGCTTCTGAAAATGGGCGCGGCCGATCCGGGAGTCCTTCTTCATTACTGCAGTGAAAATCCCCTTGATTCCGCGAATCTGGAGTATTATCAGAGACTTGCCGGATCACCGGTATGCACGGAAGAGTTCAGAAGGACTGTACGCAGGGAGATACTGGACTACTACGCGGCCCATATTCAGGGAGAGGATCTGGATCACTATCTGAAAAAGATGGATTACCGGGAATATGCCTTTGTGGACCGTCCGGTTCTTCTGGAAGTGCTGATTTCCAGGAGAATGTTCCGGCAGGCTATGGGGATTGTGGAAGAATTCGGGTATGAAGGGCTTTCATTGAGCAGCCTTCTGAAAATGACCAGCCGTATGATACTGAAATCCGATATGACGGAGGATGAAGAGCTTCTGGCTCTGGCTTCCGAGGTATACAGATGCGGAAAATACGACGAGGTGATCCTGCATTATCTCATGCAGTACCGGTTTGGCCCACTGGATGAAATGCTTTCCATCTGGAAAAGCGCCAGGGGCTTTGAGATGGATACCTACGATCTGGAGGAGAAGATTTTAAGTCTCCTTATGTTTGCCTCGGATTTCCGTAAGGAAGGGGAGGCGGTGCTGGAATCCTATGTGAACCAGGCGGGAAAAGAACGGATTGTGGGAGCCTATCTTACCCAGGTAGCCTATGGCATTTTTGTGAAAGAGTACGCGATGACGCCCTTTATCCGCAGCCGTCTTGAATACGCCATGGATCATAACTGGCCGGTGAACCGGGTGTGCAGGCTGGCGCTTCTGAAGGAGCTCTCCAAAGAAAAAAGTGACAAGTATATTGAAACAGAGCGAATTCTTCTGGACGAATGTGCAAAAGATAATATGGTATTCGGATTTTTCAGAAGGATCGCGCCGGAGCTTTTGAGTCCGTATCAGCTTGACGACAAAACCTTTGTAGAATGTCACGCGAATCCGGACGCGAGAGTGACGCTTTTTTACAGTATGGATACAGGCCTGGGCCAGGGAGGAGAGTATAAAAGCACTCCGGTAAAAGAGGTCTATCAGGGGATTTTCACAAAAACCTTTACGCTGTTTTACGGAGAGTCCATGCATTATTATTTCCAGATTGACTATCGCGGAACCTCCAGAAAAACGCCCGAGCGTGTGATCACCATGAAAAAAGTAGAAGGTGCTTCCGGAAGCAAGTATCAGCTTTTGAACCAGCTTTTGTCCGCCAGAAAGCTGGACAAGCGCCAGGAGGTGACGGAAGGGCTGAAGCATTACCTCCGCCAGGAGCAGTATGTGAAGGAAATGTTTATCATAGAAAAGGAACATGAGAAATGAATGAAACACGGGATTTGATTATCGGAATTGATTTCGGAAAAAAATATTCGCAGATCTGCTATTATGACCGTAAGGCGGAGGAACCCCGTTCCGTTCCTGTGAAGGTGGGAAGCAGTCTTTACGAGACGCCTACCTGTCTCTGTAAACGGGCGGATCAGGACGCCTACAGCGTAGGTCTGGAAGCGGAGTATTTTGCCAGGGAAAAGGGAGGCTTTCTTCTGGATGACCTTTACGGGATCGCCGCAGGCAGGGAGCCCGTGCAGGTGGCCGGCGAGACGCTTATGCCCTGGGAGATCCTTGCGCGCTTCTTCCGCGGACTGCTGAAGTTCCTCGGCGTCATGGATGTGGTTCATAATACAAAATCCATGATCATTACAATGGAGACGCTGGACGCCGTTCAGGTGGAGAATCTCAGAAAAGCCTGCGAAATGCTTGGATTTCCGGAGGATGTATACAGTTTTCTGGATTATGAGGAAAGCTTCTATTATTATGTGCTGACTCAGAAGGTAGAGACCTGGAACCGCAGCGTCGGATGGTACAGCTTCGAGGGAAATCATGTGATTTTCCGTAAGCTGGTGATGAATTCAGGCACGAAACCGGTTCTGGTGCGTCTGGAAGAGCCCGTGAAGGCGGAACTCAGAGAGACTCCGGAGGAGCGGGATGAGGATTTCTTCAAGTTTATAAAAGAAACCCTGGGGACGGATCTTTATTCCAGTATTCAGATGAACGGAGAGGGATTTGACCAGGAATGGGCGGTGAAATCCGTAAAGCTGCTCTGTTATCAGAAAAGAAAAGTATTTTTCGGAAGCAATCTTTTTGCGGCAGGCGCCTGCGCGGCCGGGGCGGAGCGGCTGATCAACAGGAGACTGAAGGGTTATCATTACCTTAGCAGATCCCTTGTGCTGACAGATGTGGGTATGGATATGCGGGTAATGGGAGCGCCCGCCTATCATCCGCTGATCGAGGCGGGAAGCAACTGGTATGACTGCAAGGCATCCTGCGAGCTGATCCTTGACAATGTGGAAGAGCTTGTCTTTATTATAAGTAAAATGGGAAGCACAGAGAAAAAGCGCGTTGCCATGGCCCTGCCGGGACTGCCGAAGAGGCCTAACAAAACGACCCGGCTTTTCCTGGAGCTTCAGTATATTTCTCAGAAGGAATGTCAGATCACGGTGAAGGATCTGGGCTTTGGAGACCTGTTCCCAAGCAGCGGAAAAATATGGAAAGAGACGGCCCAGTGGTAAAGGAGGAGGCAGTGTGAGCGGCTATATATTATGTCAGACCCAAAAGGCGGAAATACCGTATTATATCGAAAATATCAGCGCAAATATCTATTCGCTGGAAGAGCTTTGCTATTATCTTTACCATAATCTCTATCTGGTGGATCATACCGTTATGAATGAAGGCCTGTGTGCCTGGCTTCAGGAGGAGCTGAAGCTTCCCAAGCTGGCGGCGAAGCTGAGAGCGAAGATCGGGAAATTTGTCAGTACGGAGGAGTTTCTTTATCCGGTTTTCAAGGAAATCAATTATCTCACTTATGAGGAACTGAAAGCATTAAATAACAGGCTTCAGAAGCTGGACGCGGAGAGTCCGGCGGTGAGGGAAAAGCAGAAGGGCGATACTCTTGTGGAAAACGGGATGTATGTTCATGCAATCCGGGTATATCAGAAGCTTCTGGAGCGGGATGATCTTCAGAATGAGAGGGAAGGCTTCCGGGAGAGTATCTGCCATAATCTCGGGTGCGCGTATACTTATCTGTTCCAGATGGAGAAAGCTCTGGAGTATTTTCAGATGGCTTATGAGGAAAATCACAGCAGGGCGGCGCTGAAGTGCTTTCTGCTCGCTTATCACAGCATAAGGACGCCTATCGAATATGAGAGCAGGGCGGCGGAGATGAACGCGGATAAGGAAATACTCGAGGAGATCAAAAAGGATCTCGCCCATTTTTCAAGGAAACCGGCGACCCATGTCCACAACAGAAATATAGATCACATGCTGGAAAAATTTACGAGAGAGTATCACAGGAGCACAGGATCCTGAGGGCAGGTATGTGTAATTTTCACATAAAACAGTAGACGAAACCGGATTAATCTGGTAAACTAGAACTATATTGGGGCATAGTAAAAGCTATGTCCAAAGAAAGGTTAGGAGGAATTTATCATGTTAGTAAACGCTTCAGAAATGCTGAAAAAAGCAAAGGCAGGCCATTATGCAGTAGGACAGTTCAATATCAACAACCTGGAATGGACAAAGGCGATTCTGCTGACTGCACAGGAAAATAATTCTCCGGTTATTCTTGGTGTTTCCGAGGGAGCCGGCAAGTATATGGCTGGTTATAAAACAGTCGTAGGCATGGTGAAGGGAATGATGGAAGAGCTGAACATCACAGTTCCGGTTGCGCTTCATCTTGATCACGGCAGCTATGACGGATGCCTGAAATGCGTAGAAGCAGGCTTTACCTCCATCATGTTCGACGGTTCTCATTATCCCATCGAGGAGAACGTTGCCAAAACTAAAGAGCTGGTTAAGATCTGCGCGGAGCACGGAATGTCTCTGGAGGCAGAGGTTGGCTCCATCGGCGGTGAGGAAGACGGCGTTGTAGGTATGGGCGAGTGCGCGGATCCTCAGGAATGCAAGATGGTAGCGGATCTTGGAATTGACTTCCTGGCTGCAGGCATCGGCAATATCCATGGAAAATATCCGGAAAACTGGCAGGGACTGAGCTTTGAGACTCTTGACGCGATTCAGCAGCTTACAGGAGATATGCCGCTTGTACTTCACGGCGGAACAGGAATCCCGGCTGACATGATCAAGAAAGCCATTGATCTCGGCGTTTCCAAGATCAACGTAAACACAGAGTGCCAGCTTTCCTTCGCAGAGGCTACGCGGAAATATATCGAGGCAGGCAAGGATCAGCAGGGCAAGGGCTTTGACCCGCGTAAACTCCTGGCACCCGGATTTGAAGCGATCAAGGCTACCGTAAAAGAAAAAATGGAACTTTTCGGTTCTGTTGGAAAAGCCTGAGAAGCGCCTCCGGTATTTGCCGGGACGGATCCGGCGGTACTGATGTTTTAAAAGAAACCAGATTTTATATTGAGACAGGCTGCCGTGTTTGCGGCAGCCTGTTGAATTAATGACCAAAAGCGTTTTCGATGTTATAAAAATGTTCCGCCGGGGCTTTCCTAAACCGCCAGATGGTTTTTTGTTTTGCTGACGGCCCTGATATAATACAGCAGCAGTTTCCACGCGGCTCTTCCGAGGATAACAAGGATTGCTCCGGTGATCAGTGAAAAAATGAATTCAACGGCGGGGGAGAAGGAAAGGGCCCCAAACTGAAAACTGATATAAGGGATATGATAACCCAGCATTGAGGCAATAAGCTTAAAAAGCCCCAGAGCCGGGCAGATTGCGCCGCAGAAAATGAACACAGGGGCTGTGATTACCAGGGTGGGAATGATGACGATCCCGGAAAAGCCTACTGCACTGTAGAAAGCGCAGGCAGTGAGAACTTTATTCCAGCTTATTCCCTTCTGGTTGGCGAGAAGATCCCCAAGATATGCCTTGGCCAGATTTTTTGGCTCTCCCAGTCTTTTGATAATCTGTTCATCGGAGAGCTGGTCGCGTTCCATTTCAAGAACAGAGCTTTCAATTTCTTTGATAATATCCGCTCTTTCAAGAGCCGGAAGCGGTTTCAGGTATTTATCTACAGAATTCAGATATTTCTCAAGTTCTTTGTTCATAATATTTTATTCTCCTTTCAGATCATGAATTGCAGACAGTAAATGTTCCCATTCTTCATTCATCGCGTTCAGATATGCCTCTCCCTCGGTAGTCAGCGCGTAGTATTTGCGGGGAGGAAGCCCCTCGGCGGAATCCTGCCAGACAGATTTCAGAAAATTTTCCTTCTGAAGCCTTCTCAGCAGAGGATAAACTGTGCTTTCGGTGGAGGCAATGATGGGATATTTACTTAGCTCCTGTAAAATTTCATATCCGTAGCAGGATTTCCTGTCCAGCATGAGCAGGATGCAGTATTCCAGTATGCCGCGGACAAGCTGTGATTTCCATTTGTCCAGGTTCATATGGTCACCCCTTTCTTAAATTAGGTATATCGTACTACATAGTATATATGATGTCAATAGTAAAATGCAATAAACAGTATTGTATGTTTTATGCTTCCCGATCACTGTATGGCTGAACTGATACGTTCATATTCTTGCCTTGCGGCAGAAGAACTGACTGTGTTATGATTATTGTAAAGTGTAGTGGCTTTTTTTAAACTGCAGAAAAATCTGTAAGAGAGGCAGCGGTGGTCAGCGGAGCTCAGGTGATGGAATAAAGGCTGACGAAGAAGAGACAAAATACATATACAAGGCAGGTAAAAAAGTGACAGACAATGTGATTCTTATGAACTTTACAGGCATATATAAGGAACAGCAGTTTTATCAGGGGCGGTCCCCGGTGTGGATTGATCTGGAGCAGCTTACCGGATGCAGCTGTTACTGTGATACGGAGGCGGCTGATACGATCAGAGAGCGGATAGAGGAATTTTCCGGCGCGGAGATCCATTTCCTTGATTCCGGCAACTACCATTATATGAGTCTTTTGTGGCTGGAAAAAGTGAAGGTTCCTTTCCGGCTGATCTTGTTTGATAATCATACGGATATGCAGCCGCCTGCTTTCGGTGGACTTCTGTCCTGCGGCGGCTGGGCGGCCGAGGCTCTGGAGAAGCTTCCGAATCTGAAAGAGCTGGTTTTGATCGGACCGGCTGAGTCCGATTTTGAACAGGCAGATCCGGAATTAAGAAAGCGGGTAAGATATCTGTCCAGGGAAAAACTGCGAGAGCTTCCAGGGGATGAGGTAAAAGAATTTTTCGCGGGACTTCCCCGGGAGCTGCCCTGCTATCTTTCGGTTGACAAGGACATACTCTGTCCGGAAGACGCGTCTACCGCCTGGAGCCAGGGGGATATGAGACTGGAGGAGCTCGTAGAGTATCTGCGTATTATTTTTAAAAATCAGAACATATTAGGCATGGACGTCTGTGGAGAGGGGGATCCGGATTCCCATGAAAGCAGGCTTTGCAATGACAGAGCGAATGCAAGGCTGGCGGAATGTGCTGAGAGAATATTTGGAGAGCAGAGAAAGAGAGGTCATAGATATTATGATGACAATATTTGATGATGAATATATTCTAAAGACATACATCGAAGACGAGAAGAGAGAGGCGGCAAAAGAAGCCGCGAAGGAAGCTGCAAAAGAAGCTGAAGAAAAATCGAAAAAAGAAAAATGCCGGATGGCGGTGAAATTATACAAATTGGGTGTTTCTGTGGAAAAGATCGCAGAAGCGGCGGACATTAGTGAAGAGCAGGTGAAGGAGTGGCTGAGAGAGGCCGATAAAGAAGCAGAAGGAGCAGTTTATGAAAAATGAACTTTTTACCATCGGTCCTTTTACAGTATATGGATATGGACTGATGATCGCTGTCGGGGTGATGGCTGCCTGGATCGCGGCAGAATACCGGGCAAAAAAAATGAAAATGCAGAACGAGCAGATTTTTTATCTTGTTATCTGGTGCCTTTTGGGAGGAATGGCCGGCTCGAAGCTCCTTTTCTGGATCACGGAATGGAAGGAGATTTTGGAGGATCCGGGCTTCCTTCTTAATACGCTGACCGACGGGTATGTGATATATGGGGGGATCATCGGAGGCATCCTGGCAGGGTGGCTGTACTGCCGGGTTAAAAGGCTGAGCTTTTTTGCCTATTTTGATTTATTGGCTCCTTCTGTGGCGCTGGCTCAGGGATTTGGAAGAGTGGGCTGTCTGCTTGCCGGATGCTGCTACGGCATGGAAACAGGTGGGGCTTTGGCTATTACTTTTCATGATTCCGATTTCGCGCCCAACAATGTGCCCTTAGTGCCTACGCAGATTTATTCTGCTGTGTTGGATTTTCTTCATTTCGGAATACTTTTGTTCGCTGCCCGGCGAAAAAAGGCGGATGGTCAGGTGGCAGCCTGTTATCTGATCTTTTATAGTATTGGACGTTTTATTCTGGAGTTTTTCCGGGGAGATCTGATCCGCGGGAGCGTGGGTATTCTTTCCACCTCCCAGTTTATCAGTATTTTTATATTGGCTGCCGGGCTTGTTATGCTGACAGTCTGCAGAAAGGGACGCCCGTTTCGTATCTGAAATATTTTCGTAGCAGACCGGCTCATACAGATGTTTGCCCGCAAAAACATGCAGGCATGTTTTATGTTTCCCGCTTACTGTATAGTTGAACTGATACATGTTTTCGTCCTGCCCGGCATATTTTGTAGTAAATGTTCGCCGGCGCGGAGGTTTATGGGGCAATGGCAGGAGCTGTATGTATGGGAGCCCATTCTTTCTTTGGTCGGCGGCCGAGACGACAGGCGGGAAGAAAATATGCTGAGAAAAGAGGACTTTGAGGAGATGGACCAGGAGCGGCTTTATGGCGGGCAGATAAAAGAGAAATCTGCTGGCTGCTCTTTGCCGGACAGCTCTGTGGTTATGCAGCAGGAGGAAACGGAGCCGGTTCCTGCTCAAAATGAGCAGTATCAGAATTTTATAGTCCGTTACAATCAGAATATCTATGGTGAGCTGGAATACGAATCAGATAAGACCTTCCAGATTATCAACGACCGGTTTGGAATTCTTTATGTACCAGCCGGACAGGTGACAAAGCTGGAGTTTACCAGCTACACATATTCGTCAATTCCGAAATGCTATACCTACATGGATCTGGGAGGACTTGCCGCCTCGGGAGTCACAAAGCTTCATGATCATCCTTATCTGAAGCTCAGAGGAGCAGGAACCATGATCGCGGTAATTGATTCGGGAATTGATTACCAACATCCTGCTTTCCGCAATGGAAATCAGAGCAGAATTATCAATATCTGGGATCAGAGCCTGCCGGGAGGAGAGTCGGAGACGGCGCCCTTCGGGCAGGTGTTTTCAAGAGAAGAGATCAACCGCGCTCTGGAAAGCGAGAATCCTTTGGAGCTTGTCCCTTCTGTGGATACTAACGGACACGGAACGAGGCTTGCGGCCACAGCGGCGGGAAAATATATACCTGAGGAGGGCTTTTCCGGGGCGGCCCCGGAGGCAGAGCTGGTGATCATTAAGCTGAAGCCGGCTAAGCAGTATCTCAGAGATTTTTATCTGATATCCCCGGAAGCCGAGGTGTTTCAGGAGGATGATATCATGCTGGGCATTTCCTATGCCATGAAATGCGCCCTGCGGTATCAGATGCCTCTTTCTATATGTATCGGACTCGGCAGCAGCCAGGGATCCCACAGGGGAGAAAGTCCTCTCTGCCAGTTGATCGACAGTACGGCCAATTTCAGCCAGAATGCTGTTTCCGCCGCGGCTGGGAACGAAGGACTTTCCAGACACCATTATATGGGAACGATCGACGAGGCGGAGTCCTCAGATGTGATAGAGCTCAGGGTGGGTGGCCCTGAAACGGATCAGGGATTTTCCATGGAATTCTGGGGAGATTCGCCGAATTTTTACAGCGTCTCCATCCTTTCTCCTACAGGTGAGAGACTGGCGGTGAGCACGGCGCTGAAATATGGAACGCAGGAGCTGTCCTTCGTGTTCGTAGAGACAAAGATACAGGTGAATTATATACCTATTGAGCGGAATTCGGGAAACACCCTTATTTTTTTCCGTTTTCTGCACCCTGCCGCCGGAATCTGGAAGCTGGAGGTGGAGGGCAGAAGAAACGGAGCCTCCCGCTTTCACCTGTGGCTGCCGGTGCAGGGAATGATATCGCCGGAGACCTATTTCCTGGAGCCTTCCCCGGAATATACGATAACCTCGCCGGGAGACGCGGAGGACGGTATGACGGCTACGGCTTATCAGCAGAGAGACGGCAGTCTGTATACAAGGGCCAGCAGAGGGTACACCACGGATCATTTGGTCAAACCTGATTTTGCCGCGCCCGGAGTAGATGTAAAAACTGCTTCGGCAGGTATTGCCGGAGGTTTTGGAGAGGCTTCCGGTACCAGTCTGGCCGCGGCGCAGACGGCAGGCATTGCGGCGCTGATGTTCGAGTGGGCGATCATCCGGGGGAATGAGCCGTATTTTTCGGGCAACAGTGTAAAAAATTATCTTAGGCGGGGCGCTGTCCGGGAAGAGGATATGCAATATCCCAATCAGGAGTGGGGATATGGAAAAGTAGATCTTTACCATACCTTTGAATTGCTGACATAAAGATTGTTTTTTGGCAAAACAGCACAAAAATTGCAATGTAATTTTGGTTGTTATGCGGACAAAAATTTTTAGCAAACCTAATTGTTTTTATATCTTTGATTTGGTATACTGAATAGAAAGAACCTGTTCAAACAAAATTTTTCTGGATAATCAGGGGTGATTTTCAGCAAAAAACAGAGGAAAAGGGAGGGTATTATGAAGAAAGGCAGTATTTTTGAGCTTGAAGGGATTCCACGTTTAAGGGAAGCCTGTCCATTAGCGCTTCAGCATGTAGTCGCTATGATCGTGGGCTGCGTGACGCCTGCGATCATCGTGGCGGGAGCAGTGGGCGGCGGCGGATTAAATGCAGAGGACCGTGTGATCCTGATTCAGGCTTCTCTTGTTTTGTCGGCATTGTCCACGCTGATTCAGTTGTTTCCAATTGGGAAGAAGGCGGGTTTTGCCATTGGATCGGGTCTTCCTATGATTATGGGCGTCAGCTTTGCCTATGTGCCCAGTATGCAGGCTATTGCGGAGGGATACGGAGTTGCGACAATTTTCGGGGCGCAGATCGTAGGCGGCCTTGTGGCTCTGGTGATGGGGCTTCTTGTGCGGCAGATACGGGTGTTTTTCCCGCCTCTGATCACCGGAACCGTAGTATTTACCATCGGGCTCTCCCTGTATCCCACCGCCATAAATTACATGGCCGGCGGAACCGGAAGCGAGGATTACGGCTCCTGGCAGAACTGGCTGGTGGCGTTTTTTACCCTCGCGGTGGTAACGGCGCTGAATCATTTCGGCAAGGGGATTTTTAAGCTGGCCTCCATCCTGATCGGAATTATTGCGGGTTATATTGTATCGATACCCTTTGGCATGGTAAACCTGTCCAGCGTGGGTGAAGCCGGTGTTTTTCAGCTTCCGCAGTTTATGCATTTCGGTGTGGAATTTGAGATTTCCTCCTGCGTCGCCATCGGAATCCTGTTTGCCATCAATTCAGTCCAGGCAATCGGAGACTATTCGGCTACAACTATCGGCGCCATGAACCGTACCCCCAAGGATGGGGAGCTTCAGAATGGTATCGTGGCATATGGTATCACGAATATCATCAGCGCGCTTTTCGGCTGTCTCCCCACTGCTACATACAGCCAGAACGTAGGTATTGTGACGACCACAAAGGTTATCAACCGTTGCGTCCTTGGGCTGGCGGCGCTTATACTGGCAGTGGCGGGCTTTGTACCGAAATTCTCAGCGCTGCTGACAACGATTCCTCAGTGTGTTCTGGGAGGAGCTACCGTTTCTGTATTTGCCTCTATTGCAATGACAGGTATGAAGCTGGTGGCGTCCGCTGAGATGGATTACCGCAACTCTTCCATCGTAGGTCTGGCGGCGGCGCTTGGTATGGGTGTTTCTCAGGCAACGGCGGCTCTTGCCACGTTCCCGGACTGGGTTACCACAATATTCGGCAAATCGCCGGTAGTATTGGCGACTATCATCGCCGTTCTTCTGAATATCATTCTTCCAAAGAGCAGAGAAGAAAAAAAGGAGGAAGAAGAACGGGACAGGGAAATAGAGGCGGAGCTGGAGAACACGCATAAAAAAATGTGATTTCAGGCAGAAGCCGGGGCGCAAGGCGTTATGTTGGCCGCAGATGATGCGGAGGGCAGTGGGATTTATGTTCAGCCGGTTGTTCGTGTCCATGCAGGATGCAGAGGGACGAGACTGTGTTTCGTACTGAAAAAAGACATTCCGGAGCCGGGGCGGCAGAGGGCCGGGAGGAAACTCCGGAAGTCGTTATGGATGTCGTTATATTGCAGGCAAAAAACAACGCTGACGTATTGGAATGAGATTTCCGGTACGTCAGCGTGTTTTTATTATAGGAAAGTTATTTGCGGTAAACAAATACGGGCAGTCCGTCCTCGCCGAGGGGGACATGAACCTGTCCCTGAATAAGCGGCAGGGCATATTTGATAAATTCCTCTGATATATCAGAGCCGTTCCCGGTGATCCATTCAGCGGGAATGGTTTTTTCTTCATTGCAGATCACATTTACGTCTTCCAGGCCGCAGTCGATCCGGCAGGAGCCGTCCTCTCCGGTGCTGCGGATAAAGGACACCATTTTACCTGTTTCGCCTTTCAGCGCTGCCTGAACGCCGAAAGCTCCGGCGGATACAGCCTCCTGCTGGTCGGCGGAAGAAATAAGAGAAGCGCTGCAGCGCTGGCTGACATTCAGTTCCACAGAACGTGCTTTAACACCCAAACGGCTGCGAACAAGATTTTCCAGATATTTGCCGCACCCGGCCAGCATTTTGTGACCAAAGGTATCGGTTCCCACTGTGGAATCATACTCGCAGATAAAGGTACCTGCCGCGTCGTGGATACCCTCCGAGACGCAGACCACTACACAGCAGTCTTTTTCCAGGGCGTTTTCAATATCCTTCAGGAAATTTTCCGTGTCAAAATCGCTTTCAGGAAGATAAATATATTTTGGATTATCTCCTTTATACTTTCTGGCGAGAGCTCCGGCCGCGGTGAGCCATCCTGCATGACGTCCCATAATCTCTACGATCGTAACGGATTTCTTTTCATATACAGAAGCGTCAAGGACAATTTCCCGCACTGTGGAGGCCACATATTTGGCCGCGCTTCCGTATCCGGGAGTGTGATCGGTATGTACCAGGTCGTTATCGATGGTTTTTGGCTCCCCGATAATGCGGATCGGGCTTCCGGTCTGCGCGGCGTAGCGGGAAAGCTTGCTTACCGTGTCCATAGAATCGTTGCCGCCGATATAGAAAAACCAGCCGATATCCAGCTTTTCAAATTTTGAAAAAAGCAGGGGATAAACAGAATCCTCCAGGGATTCCGGCAGCTTGTAGCGGCAGGACCCCAGATAAGCGCCGGGAGTGTGTTTGAGATATTCCAGCTTTTCTCCGGGAAGAGCCTCGCGGAAATTCAGGATCCGGTCCTCGAGAAAGCCTTCAATTCCATTTACCATGCCGAAAACCTCGCCGATCTCTTCAGCGTGGGCCAGACTCTCCGAGACAACTCCGTAGAGACTGCTGTTAATCACTGCGGTCGGTCCACCGGACTGACCGACGATCACATTTTTTTTTGCCATTTACGCACCTCCGTTTGGGATATTTGATACTAATAGTAACCGTTCAGCCCGCGCCATTCGTAAAACCGCACTGCGTGCTTACTGTGGCTGACGCCACTGTTACTACTAATATCTTATCATGGGGAGAGAGAGTTGACAAATGGATATTAAGCAAAACTGTTCTTCTTCCAAAAATGAATTTTTAAATTCCACCATCCTTAGGGGTAGTGGCGTTTACTTCTGCACAGTTGATATTTACTCTTTCATATATCCATGGTATTGTTATCTCTCCTTCTGACAGCAGTAGAAGGAGGCACACGATGAGTAAATATATTCCTGGTAACTAGAAACATCTTACCCTTGAAAACCGTATCTATATCGAAAACGAACTGAATAAGGGCACTTCCTTTAAGGATATCGTCAGGTTCCTGTGCAAGGATCCTACCACAATCTCTAAAGAAGTCAGGGCTCACCGTCTCTCAGATTGGTATCACAAAGGGACTTTCTATAACGCCAAAAACTTCTGTATTCACCGCTATCACTGCAAGAAGACTAATGCCTGCGGAA
>DSLMC04103__coassemble_266_pt1 | contig 72744 bp, 67 predicted proteins | sample DSLMC04103__metabat2_high_PE_018 | metagenome-assembled genome bin DSLMC04103 | reverse complement strand
ATAGAAGGAAAAAACGACATTTTGCTGATGGACTATTATATAGACGACGGATATACGGGAACAAATTTTAAGAGGCCGGGTTTTGGGCGAATGATAGAAGATATACGGTCTGGAAAAATAAATTGTGTCATTGTAAAGGATTTATCCAGATTCGGAAGGGATTATATTGACACAGGTTATTACGTGGAAAGGATGTTTCCGGAAAACGGTGTTCGATTTATTTCTCTAATTGACGGTATTGATAGTGAGAAACAGGCCTATGATCTGCTTCTTCCAATTAAAAATATTTTTAATGAGCAGTATGCAAGGGACATTTCCAGAAAAATCCAGGCCACAATGAAAGCAAAACAGAAGGCGGGAGAATTTATCGGAGCTTTCCCATGCTACGGCTACCGGAAAGATCCGGGAAACAAGAACAGGCTTATTATTGATGAAGAAGCGGCGGAAGTAGTGCGGCGTATTTTTACAATGTTTGTGCAGGGCGTTCCAAAAAAGCGGATCGCGGAGCTTTTAAACGAGGAGGAGATTCCCTGTCCTTCAAAATATAAAAAGTTGTGCGGAGAAAACTACAAAAACGCCAATGAATCCGGGGATATGCTCTGGTCTTATTCTACCATAAGGCAGATACTCAGGAACGAAATGTATGCCGGCTGGATGGTGCAGAGGAAGAAACACCAGAAAATGAGAGGAAAACAGCGTTCTGTCCCTGCGGAGAACTGGATCCGGGTGGAGGGCACACATGAACCTCTTATAGAAGAGGAGCTGTGGAGAAAAGCGCAGCAGCTCCTCGGCGGGAGAAGAACAATGACGAAGAAGGCTTACGAAAATCCTTTTTCTGGAATTGTGAAGTGCGGAAGCTGTAAAAAAAGCATGATTCTGAACCGGTGGAAACGGGCGGACGGTACGATTGCCGCCGTTTATTACTGTGGTACATATAAAAGAAAAGGCAGGGAATGCTGTACGCCTCATGCATTGCCTGCGGCTGTACTGGAATCAGTAGTACAGAGGGATATCCGCGCTGTTATAGATAGCGCAGATGTCTTTGCGCATAAGGTAATTGCAGCGGCGCAGAAAAAAGAAGAGAGATCCTGCGCGGCAAAGGAGCTTTGCAGAACAGAGCAGAGGCTGGCGCAAATAAAAAAACGAAGGCTGGATCTATACGAGGATTATAAAACCGGAATTCTGTCTGAGGAGGAATTTATATACTACCGTAAAGAGTATAAGAAAAGAGCTGAATTCTATGTAAAACATATTGCTGGTTTAAAGGAAGAACTGGAGGATGAGAACAGGAAAAAGGATATGAAGGCTGCGGAGCTGCGGGAACAGATGGAAAGAATAAAGTTCCAAAAACCGGACAGAAGTCTTCTTATGGAATTGATAGACCGGATTGAGGTGCATGAAAATGAAGGTATAGAAATCTATTATCGGTTTGCGGATTGCGATAAAATAATTTTTCAAAAAACATATCCGTAAGCACGCAGTGTGGCATTACGAATGGTGCAGCACGAGAGTCGGAAGATGCTGTCAGCAGTATTGACAAATAATAGGTCGGATGTTATTTTTTAATTAATTGGCGGAAAGGAGAAGACACTTTGAGAAGGAAATATCATCACGGTCTGGTGCTGATCAGCATATGGATTGTACTATGCTTGCTGGTATCAGACAATGATGTCTGGGACCGGACAGAGACAATAAACGCAGGCAGTAAAGCTGTATCGGTATTATCCGCGGCAGAGGAGCAGGCTCCATTCCTTTGCCGGACAGACCAACAGAGTCTGTTGTCGGATTTTTCGGAAATATCATATATACTGCTGTCCGGGACATTGACGCGCCGGATATTTGATACGCTGTCTAAAGCTGTTGCGGTGACGGCCGTTGTCAGTGGAAAATACTTTCTTTACGTTCCAAAAGAGGAGCGTTTTTTTGCATATTTTCAGCCTGCTATATTCCTTTGCGCCCGTTTTTTGCGTGAATTGCTTATTTTATTCAAAAAGGACGGAAAAGCGAAGAGATGTCTTCGTGTTTGGGTATAATGAAAAAGAATAAAATAGACGGCAGGAAGCAAGGACAACAATGATGAAAGGAATAATAAAAAAATTTATTAATGGTATAAAGAAGCAGCCCCCGGGACGCCTGATCACACTGGGCTTCGCCGCGGTGATCCTTCTGGGGACCTTGATCCTTCTGCTGCCCGTATCCATAAAAGACGGAGCGGCGGTATCGCCGGTGGACGCGCTTTTTACGTCCACCAGCGCTGTGTGCGTAACGGGACTGATCGTGGTTGATACGGCGGATCATTTTACCCCCTTCGGACAGGGCGTAGTTGCCGCGCTGATCCAGATTGGTGGACTGGGAGTCACCTCTGTGGGGGTCGGCTTTATGCTTGCGATCAGAAAGCGGGTCAGCATGAAAACCAGAATGATGGTAAGCGAGGCTCTGAATATCAACAGCTACAGAGGAATGGTCAGGCTGGTCAAGGCGGTTCTTTTGATGACTTTATGCTTTGAGGGTGCAGGGGCGATTTTGAGTTTTTTTGTGTTTGTACAGGATTATCCCCCTCTCCGCGCGGCGGGAATCAGCATTTTTCATTCCATCGCAACATTTAATAATGCAGGCTTTGACGTACTGGGCGGACTTCAGAATCTGATCCCGTACAGGGATAATATCCTTCTGAACCTGGTGACCTGTATACTGATCATTTTTGGAGGCCTGGGCTTTCTCGTGATCCGTGATGTCCTCAGCAATAAGAAATTCAAAAAGCTGACGCTGCATTCGAAAATAGTTATTACGACTACGATCGCGCTGTTGATCACAGGTACGCTGCTTTTAAAGGCTACCGAGGATATCACCTGGCTGGGAGCCTTCTTTCACAGTGTTTCAGCAAGAACGGCAGGCTTTTCCACATACCCTGTCGGCGAGTTCACAAATGCAGGTCTTTTTGTCCTGTGCATACTGATGTTTGTGGGCGCTTCTCCGGGATCTACGGGAGGCGGCATTAAGACCACGACATTTTTTGTACTGATCCAGGAAGTGAGATCGATGTTCAATAAGAGGCAGATAGGAGCCTTTCGCAGAGGGATCGCCAGGAACACTGTGGCAAGCGCGTCGATTATTGCGCTGCTGTCCATGGCAGTAGTTTGTGTGGGTACGTTCCTGCTTTGTGTGCTGGATCCGGAGTTTACTTTTATTCAGGTGCTGTTCGAGGTGGTTTCCGCTTTTGGCACGGTAGGATTGTCTACCGGGATCACACCGGATTTGAGTGTGGCGGGCAAGCTGGTGATCATTCTGATCATGTTTATCGGAAGACTGGGAGCGGTTACACTCCTGTCCATATGGATCGATCATCCGGAACCGCGCGCTTATTATACGGAGGAAACGGTTTCGATTGGCTGAGCATGAGGCGGTATATCTGCCCTGAATTAAAAGATCGGTAATAGTTCTAGTGAGAAAGGATATATGTGCGGGGCACATAAGGGTAAAAAATGATGAAAAACAGTAGTGGGGCGACTTCTTTTGGCGTGATAGGATTAGGGCGTTTTGGTACGGCTCTTGCCATTTCTCTCGCGGAGGCAGGCAAGGAGGTGCTTGTTGTAGACCGCAGTGAAAGCAAGGTAAAAGAAGTTCGCCAGTATACAGAATACGCGTTTGTGTCAGAAGATCTTGAGCTTGAGACCTTGAGAGAAATTGGAATACAGAACTGCGACGTTGTGATCGTGTGCATTGGAGAACAGGTTGATGTTTCCATCCTGACCACCATGAGAGTGGTGGAATTGGGAGTTCCCAAGGTGATTGCAAAGGCGATCAGCGTCGAGCAGGGCGCGGTATTGGAAAAAATCGGAGCTGAGGTTGTTTATCCGGAAAGAGACATGGCGCTGAGACTGGGCAAGCGTCTCGTTTCCAGGAATTTTCTGGATTATGTGTCGCTTGATAACAGTGTGGAGATCCGTCAGATCAAGGTCTCGGGTAAGATCGAGGGGTACAGTATTGAAGAGCTTGGCATCCGACAGAAGTATAATCTGAATATTATTGCGATCGAAAGTGGAAAGATCACAAACATCGAAGTATTGCCGGGATACCGCCTGCAGACAGATGACATCATGGTGGTGATCGGCAAAATAAGTAATATTGAACGTTTTGAGAAATCTCTATAAAGATATGATATCAGGGGCAAATAGACAAAAATCCAATGCAGGCTTGCCTGCAAAGGGATTTTTGGACACTTGACCCCAACATAATAAAATACAGGGAGATAAGTTTCATGGATATATCATTTTCATATTTTTGGCAGCAGATGACATCTAATCCTGCTCTTTGTATTACAACGCTTCTGACTCTGGGCGTAATTTTTGTAAACGGATGGACAGATGCGCCGAATGCAATTGCTACCTGTGTGACGACCAGGTGTCTGGGAGTCCGCAAGGCAATCTGGATGAGCGCTGCCTTCAACTTTCTGGGAGTGTTTGTAATGACGCAGATTAACAGCGCGGTAGCATCCACGATCAGCAACATGGTGGATTTCGGCAGCAGCACGGACGAGGCGATGATCGCGCTGTGCGCCGCCTTGTTTTCTATTGTGGTATACAGCGTAGGCGCGTCTGTTTTTGGAATTCCAACCAGTGAAAGCCACAGCCTGATCGCGGGGCTGACCGGCGCGGCGATTGCCATTCAGCAGGGGATCGGCGGAGTAAATATGGGGGAGTGGGTAAAGGTACTTTATGGCCTTGTTCTCAGTCTTGCCCTCGGCTTTGCAAGCGGATGGGTGATCTGTAAGCTGATCACGGTTTTATGCCGGAATTTGGACCGGCGCAGGACAAACAGCTTCTTCAAAGCGGCCCAGATCGCGGGAGCCGCGGGAATGAGCTTTATGCATGGCGCTCAGGACGGTCAGAAATTTATCGGCGTACTGTTTCTTGGCATTGCTTTTTCTAATGGACAGAATGAGGTGGCCGGAATGCAGATCCCGGTGTGGCTGATGCTGCTGTGCAGTGTGGTTATGGCTCTCGGCACCAGCGTCGGAGGAGAAAAGATTATTAAATCTGTCGGCATGGATATGGTGAAACTGGAAAAGTATCAGGGCTTTGCCGCTGACCTGGCGGGAGCTTTCTGCCTTCTGTTTTCCAGCCTGTTTGGTATCCCGGTATCCACGACACATACAAAGACAAGCTCTATTATGGGCGTAGGAGCTGTCAGACGCCTGTCAGCCATTAATTTTTCAGTAGTGAAGGATATGATGCTGACCTGGATTTTTACATTTCCGGGATGCGGTCTGATCAGTTTTGTAATGGCAAAAATCTTTATGTACATCTTTTGAATATACGGAGGATTAAACGATGTCAAAGAAACAGGATATGTTTTATTTTGAGAAATTTATTGAAAGTGCCGAGGCCTCCTGCGAGGCGGCTCAGCTTCTGAAAAAAGTTCTGTGCAATTATAACGCTGGAGAGATCCGGAAGCGTCTGGATGAGATCCATGAGATCGAGCACAGAGCCGACAAAAAAAGGCATCAGGTTCTGGACAGCCTTGCCAGGGCGTTTATCGTACCCATTGAACGGGAGGATATCGCTTCTCTGGGAGACAATATAGACGAAGTGACAGACAAACTGGAAGACGTTCTAATCCGTGTTTACATTAATAATGTGCAGGAAATCCGCAGAGATGCCGTAGACCTGATGGAGGTCATTTTACAGTGCTGTGAGGAAATGAAAAATATGATGCGCGATTTTGCCGATTTCCGCCGTTCGAAAACTTTGAAGGAAAGAATTATCCGCATTAACGAGCTGGAGGAAAAGGCTGATCAGCTCTTCGTAGCCGGAATGAGAGAGCTGCATGTAACCGAAAAGGACGCGCTTAAGATTATCGCCTGGAGAGAGATTTACAGCTATCTGGAGAAATGCGCGGATGCCTGCGAGCATGTTGCGGACACTGTACAGAATGTGGTCATGAAAAACTCATAAAAGGCTTTAGGGAGGCAGTTTGCGGGGATATTTGCGCAAACTGCTTCCTGCACATGGGGGAAGCGATCCGGGCGCGGTGTATCAGGGGCGTCAGGAAAAGGACGATAATCTTCAGCTTGCCCTGGACGTTGGCAGAATTCTGGAGGAAAACGGGATCGACGTTGTGTATACAAGGACGACAGATATCTATCAGACGCCCTTTGAAAAAGCGACTCTGGCGAATCAGTCTGGGGCGGACTATTTTATATCCTTCCACAGAAATTCCAGCCCGACTGACAATCAGTACGCGGGAGTTGAAGTCCTGGTATATGACAAAAGCGGGATAAAATATGAGATGGCGCAGAATATTGTGGGAGCTCTTGGAGAACTGGGGTTCAGGGAGCTGGGAGTGAAAGCGCGTCCGGGCCTGGTGGTACTGCGCAGAACAAAGATGCCGGCTCTGCTGGTTGAGACTGGATTTATTAATACAGACGAGGACAACAGGCTTTATGACGAAAACAGGGAGGAGATCGCGCAGAGTATAGCCAACGCTATCCTGGGTACCCTTGAAGAGGAAACGATAGAAGAGCCTCTGTATTACCGGGTGCAGACCGGATCCTTCAGAAACCGTGAAAATGCGGACCGTATGCTCTACCAGCTGATAGATCAGGGCTATCCGTCGTTTCTGATCCGTGAAAACGATCTGTATAAAGTGCAGACAGGAGCCTTCCAGCAGCTTGGGAATGCCATCAATATGGAACAGAGGCTGCGGGATGCGGGATATAACACAGTGATAGTGACAAAGTAGAGCAGCCCTGGAGAATTCAGCAGTGACGGCTGAGCTGCAAAATATCTATCAGGAAGTAAATGAGCAGCCGCCGCCCGGGAGAACGCCGGAGCCAGGAAGAGACAAAAGAGAAAAGGGGATTTAGGGAGGGACAGAGTAGAACTATGTACCAGGAATTTATGAAAGAGACCGAGAATTTTATTTTTGTGGAGGATAGGCCGGAAAAAGCGGATATCATTTTTGTTCCCGGAAACGGATATCCGCAGATGGCGGAGAGAGCCGCCGCTTTATACAAGGAAGGATATGCGGGGCTTATTCTTCCAAGTGGAAAATACAGTATTACGGCCGGTTGTTTTTCGGGAGTTCTGTCAAAAGAGGAAGAATATGCCGGGAGCTATCGTACAGAATGGGAGTTCCTTCGGGACGTCCTCATAAAAAACGGCGTGGCGCCGGAGCATATTCTGAGGGAGGAAAGCGCAACCTACACTTATGAAAATGCTCTTTTTTCCAAAAAAGTGACAGATGCGGCCGGTATCCAGGTGAAGAAGGCGATTTTATGCTGCAAATCCTATCACTCCAGACGGGTACTGATGTATTATCAGTGCGTTTACCCTGAAACAAAATTTCTGGTTTGTCCCTCCTTTCCGGATGAAATCCGCAGAGAAAACTGGAATCAGTCAGAAGCGGGAGTGGAGGCTGTTACAGGAGAACTGACCAGAATCATAAGGCAGTTTTCTCTTATGATGAGTAAATAGTAAGGCAGTAAGGGCCGCTCTGAAATCATAGCTCAGAGACAGGCCCTTTATCGTTATGGGGCGACAGACGGGAGTACGAAAATATTCCGGTTTTTTATTCAAAAAAATATAATTTAGGGCTGTCGAAAAAAAAAGAACTGTGTTATAATACGGATGTCGTAAAATGTTACAAATTATTCACAAAAAAGAAAAGTTATACAGTGACGGCTTTTGCTTTTACAAAAGAAGGTTTGGGCTTTGATATAATATTTAAGCTGATTTATATATAAAAATTTGATGATTGTCAGTGTTAGTTGTTTGATATAAATGGTAGGATGTTAGTTGGTGTGAAGATAAACAGAGGTGTAAATATGAAGAAGAATAGAAACAGAGGAAAGAAAAATGTACAGTTTTTGGCGGCGGCGGCCCTGACGGCGGCTTTGATGGCGGGTCAGATACAGCCGCTGCAGGTACATGGCGGCAGCGGTCAGATTCAGGTCAGCAGCCTGATTCCGGACAATGTAACAATTGATCAGCCGGTTCCTCTTTCATCAATATCGCTTCCGGGGAGCGACTATGGCACGCTTTCCTGGGTTGACAGCTCCAGTGTGCCTTCTCAGAGGGTACAGTCGTATGATGTTGTGTTCCGCCCGTATAATTCTTCAGATCTGTCGAAAATTTCCGGATGGGACGGCGTTTCAGACGCCATTTACGGCACGGTAACCGTAGTAGTCAACGGTCTGGATGAAAGTCAGGATTATCAGGAAGAAAATCAGGATTCTTATGAAGAGGAGAACTGGTCTGAGGAGTCTGGAGACAGTTCCGCGGGCAATGGAGACAACAGCGGAGAAGATACCGGAGATTCCGGCGAATGGTCAGAGGGTTCTGAAGAAGACGGATATACGGACGCTCAGGAGCCGGGAGATAACCAGGAGAACACAGAGGAAGAGTCCGGGACAGAGGATACAGATGCGTCAGAGGGATCTGGCTCTGAAGTGACGGAAACTCCGGACGGGGAAGAGACGGATCCGGCGCTGACGCCGGGCGTGACAGAAGCGCCGGAAGAGGGGAATCCCGAGGATAAGCCGGAAGATGAGGAGACACCGGAGCCGACGGTAACCCCAGAGATCACGGAGACTCCGGAGGCGACGGTAACTCCAGAGATCACGGAGACTCCGGAGGCAACGGTAACTCCTGAAATTACAGAGCAGCCGGAAGCGACAGAAGCTCCTGAAAAAGAACAGGAAGACGCAGATCCGGAAGTAACAGAAGCTCCCGAAATAACTCCGGAAGCTACGGCGGCGCCGGAAGTTACTGTGACGCCGGAGCCGACGGTGACAGTGGATGAGGACGGCAATATTTTTGACCGTGACGAGAACAGTGAGAAGGATACGCGTCCTGATGAAATTGAAGGGGAACTGACAGACGAGGAAATGGAAGCCGCTGCGGCGGCAAACCATAGCTGCAACGGGATTTCCGTGTCCGGAATCAATCTTCCGTGGTATGTACAGTTCCGTGCTTCCAGCGGCGAGGACTACGAGTTTACAAATGAAAGTGAAGCAAACATTTTCAAATCCTATGAATTTGAACTTTGGGATCTGAAAAATGATACAGAGTATCACGTCCCCGATGGGGAATACATCAGTGTGACGGTTCCTGTAAAAGCAGGATACGATTATACCATTGAGCATCTTCTGGACAACGGCGCTATGGAAACGATCGTACCCAGCGTTGACGGAAGCACGATGGTATTCAGCACACATTCCTTCAGCCCCTTCGGCATTGCGGGAAGCAAGCCTCTGGTAGGCGAGGAGATTGCCTCGGACGGTTATGAAGATTCTTCCGCGCAGGCCACAGTTACACCGGCAGGATCCGGCTCCTCCTCCGCATCAGCAGGAAGCGGCGCCGCGGAGAGCACGGTTTCGCCGTCGGCCTCAGATTCAGACGACAGCAGCCAGAGCGGTGGAAGTACAGATACAGGAACAGACCAGAATGAAGCGGACAGTGAAGACAGCAGCGATTCCGCTGAGGCGGTAAATACCGGCGACACTACGCCTATCGCGCCGTTTGTGGTGCTTGCGGTAGCGGCGGTTGTGATCATCGCGGTGATCATTTACCTCAGAAAAAGAAAATGATTCCTGTTCAGGAATATAAAAAAAGTCCTCCCATATATTTGATAGTGGGAGGGCTTTTTTATGAAAATAAAAATTGTGTTAAAATCACTGTTTCTTGCCTACGGACTTACGGGTATGTTTCTGCTTCTTCTTGCGCTGCTTGTTTTCCGGATGGATCTGGGAACGGCTCCGGTTGCGGCAGGGATCGTCGCGGTATATGTGATCTCCTGTCTCTCGGGAGGCTTTTTGGCCGGAAAGCTGATGCGAAAGGATAAATATCTCTGGGGAATCCTGGTGGGCCTGGCATATTTTCTGCTTCTTGCGGCAGTATCCTTCGCGGTCCAGGGAAGATGGGATATGTCCTTCCAGCATGTGGTCACGACCTTCTGCATGTGCCTTGGAGGAGGCGCTCTTGGAGGTATGCTGGCATGAGCTTTCAGCCCATTAAAATGCATCTTCGATGTATGGGGCTGAAATGCCGCGCTTGGGCGTACTGCCGCATAGCTTGTACAAAGAAAAAAAGGCTTTTATTTACCCTGGAATTATGCTATACTATCCCAAGACCATTTTATACATAAGGAGGAGAAACAATGGAACATATCAAAACCTTAAATACAAAGAACCTGCAGAACACAGTAAAGAAAGGCGGATGCGGCGAATGTCAGACTTCCTGTCAGTCAGCATGCAAAACCTCCTGTACTGTAGGAAACCAGAGCTGCGAGCATAAATAAGGCAGGATTTTGAGAAAACAGTTAAGCAGCGGCGTGAAAACCGCTGCTTATTCTTATATCATAGGAAATACTTTGTTGTATTAATGTGTGAAAACATTAGCTTTCCTATGATATAAGACGCTCCGCTGGGGATCGCACTGCGGCGGAGCAGAAGTGTGTCGCTAACGCGACCCGCCCCAGGCGGTGAATCTCGCTAAGCGAGATTCTTTTTTATGTTGTCATGACGGGCTGTCCGGTACAGACCGGCTATGATCATGTAGGAATGGGGAAAACTTACAGGAAAGGATTTCAATGACATGAGTCTGATTCACAGATATCAGAGCAATGGATACAACATTGTTCTGGACATTAACAGCGGATGTATTCATCTGGTGGATTCCGTCACTTATGAGACGCTTCCTTATATAGAAGAAGGATTATCTCTGCCGGAGATTGTCGGGAAACTGAAGGACAGCTTCAGCGAGGAGGATATCAGGACTTCTGTTTCTGAATGTGAAAAACTGAGAGAAGACGGGATGCTGTTTACCAGAGACATCTATGAGAGCGCCATTGATGAATTCACAAAAAACCGGCAGACCGTAGTAAAGGCGCTCTGTCTCCACATCGCTCACGACTGTAATCTGGCCTGCCGCTACTGTTTCGCGGAGGAAGGAGAGTATCACGGAAGAAGAGCGCTGATGTCCTTTGAGGTGGGAAAAAAGGCGCTGGATTTCCTGATCGAAAATTCCGGTTCCCGAAAAAATCTGGAGGTAGATTTCTTCGGAGGAGAGCCTCTGATGAACTGGGATGTGGTAAAACAGCTTGTGCAGTATGGGCGCAGTCAGGAAAAACCCCATAACAAGAAATTCCGTTTTACACTGACGACAAACGGGGTTCTTCTCAATGAGGAAGTAATGGAATTCTGCAACCGTGAAATGGCAAATGTGGTTCTCAGTGTGGACGGTCGTAAAGAGGTGCACGATTATATGCGCCCGTTCCGGAAAGGAGCGGGAAGCTACGATCTGATCATGCCGAAATTCCAGAAATTTGCCGAATCCAGAAATCAGGACAGGTATTATGTGCGGGGGACATTTACCCACCACAATCTTGATTTTTCGAAGGATGTGCTTCATCTCGCGGATCTGGGATTTAAGCAGATTTCAGTAGAGCCGGTGGTTGCTCCAGATGAGGAGCCTTATGCTATCCGCAAAGAGGATATTCCAAGGATCCTGGAGGAATACGATATTCTTGCGAAAGAGATGATCGCAAGAGAGAAAGAGGGAAAAGGCTTTAACTTTTTCCATTTTATGATCGATCTGACAGGAGGCCCCTGTGTCTACAAGAGACTTTCAGGCTGCGGGTCGGGGACAGAATATCTGGCCGTGACTCCCTGGGGGGATTTTTATCCGTGCCATCAGTTTGTAGGGGAAGAGGAGTTCCTGATGGGAAATGTGGATGAAGGGATCACCCGCCCTGAGATCAGTGAAAAATTTAAGAGCTGCAATGTTTATACAAAGGAGGACTGTAAGGACTGCTTTGCGAGATTTTACTGCAGCGGAGGCTGTGCTGCCAACGCCTATCATTTCCAGAAGGATATCAAAGGCTGCTATGAGATCGGATGTGAGCTTCAGCGCAAGCGTGTGGAGTGCGCCATCATGATAAAGGCTGCCCTGGCAGAATAAATAAAGTAAGAAGGGAAAGATCATGAAGAAAAACAGAGCGGTTGCGGTATTGGTTCTGACGGTGATCATTACGGCTTTTCTGTGCTATACAGCCGGAATAGGCATCGGTCCTACAGGAACCGGATCCGCGAAAAACATTAAGACAGGTCTTGATCTGGCCGGCGGAGTCAGCATTACCTATCAGGCCAAGGACAGCGATCCCGACAGCGAGGATATGTCCGATACAGTTTATAAAATGCAGAAGCGTGTGGAACAGTACAGTACGGAAGCCCAGGCTTATCAGGAGGGAAGCAACCGTATCACGGTGGAAATCCCCGGAGTAACAGACGCGGACGAGATCCTCAACGATCTGGGTAAACCAGGCTCGCTGTGCTTTATCTCCCAGACCGATGAGGATGGAAACGAGAATTTCACCTACAGCGGAAGTCAGTATGTGCTTTCCAGAAGTCTGGACGAGATCCGGGAATCCGGCTCGGTAGTGCTCGAAGGCTCCGACGTTGCGGACGCGGAAGGCGGCGCGTATCAGGAGCAGAACAGCAGTACAAGGGAATACGCGGTGAATCTGATCCTGACGGACGAGGGAAAAGAAAAATTTGCCGAGGCCACGGAGAACAACGTGGGAAGCCAGATCGCCATTGTATATGATGATGAGATCCTCAGCGCACCTACGGTACAGGAAGCGATCACAGGCGGACAGGCTCAGATCAACGGTATGGCGGATGTGGAGGAAGCTCAGAATCTTGCCTCCTACATCCGTATCGGTTCCCTGAGCCTGGAGCTTGAAGAGCTCCGCTCCAGCGTGGTAGCCGCGCAGTTGGGCGAGGAGGCCATTACCACCAGCGTGATCGCGGGCGGGATCGGTCTTGTGCTTGTGATCCTGCTTATGGTGATCCTTTACCGTATTCCGGGTCTGGTATCCGGCCTTGCCCTGGTTCTTTACACCGCCATTGTACTGATCACCATTAATGCATTCGATATCACCCTGACCCTTCCGGGAATCGCAGGTATTATCCTGGGTATCGGAATGGCCGTGGATGCCAACGTGATCATTTACGCCCGTATAAAAGAAGAGATCACAGCGGGAGCTTCCGTAAAAGGAGCAATCAAAGGCGGATTTTCCAAGGCGTTCTCCGCGATCTTTGACGGAAACATTACCACTCTTATCGCAGCGCTCGTTCTGATGTGGCTGGGCTCGGGCACAGTAAAAGGCTTCGCCTATACCCTGGCTCTTGGTATCGTGGTATCTATGTTTACCGCCCTGGTTGTCTCAAGGCTGGTGGTCAACGCCCTTTACAGCGTAGGCGTGAGAGACGAGAAGTTTTACGGACGGGCCAAAGAACGGAAGATATTTAATTTCACCGGAAAGAGAAAAGTATTTTTCCTGATCTCAGTTCTTTTGATCCTCTCCGGACCGGCGGCAATGCTGGTGCATAATTTTACCGACGGCAGCGTCCTGAATTACAGTCTGGAATTTTCCGGCGGTACCGCTACGACCGTTACCTTTAATGAGGAGATGGATATTAAGCAGATCGACTCCGAGGTGACTCCTGTTGTGGAGGAAGTGACAGGAGATAAAAACGTACAGCCCACCAAAGTGGTAGGAACCAACCAGGTAGTGATCAAAACCCGTGCGCTGTCCCAGTCTGAGCGTGAGGCCCTGAACGAGGCTATGGTGGAGCATTTTGACGTAGATAAAACTCTGATCTCCACAGAGAGCATTTCCTCTACAGTCAGCTCTGAGATGAGAAGAGACGCCGCGGTGGCTGTGATCGTCGCGACGATATGTATGCTGGTCTATATCTGGTTCCGGTTTAAGGATATCCGCTTTGCCAGCAGCGCGGTCCTCGCCCTGGTGCATGACGTCCTGGTTGTGTTTGCTTTTTACGCGATATCCAGGACCTCAGTGGGAAATACCTTCATTGCGGTTATGCTGACGATCGTAGGTTATTCGATCAACGCTACAATCGTTATTTTTGACCGTATCCGCGAGCATCTCCAGACGGACAAGAGGAGGGAGCATCTGGAAGAAATCGTGAATTCCAGTATTACCCAGACTCTGACCAGAAGTATATATACATCGCTGACTACCTTCATTATGGTCGCGGTCCTCTATATTATGGGAGTTTCTTCCATCCGGGAGTTTGCCGCGCCGCTGATGGTAGGTATTGTCTGCGGAGCATATTCCTCCGTCTGCATTACGGGCTCTCTGTGGCTTGTGATGAGACGCCATTTCAAAAAAGCGGAGGCCATATCCTGGCCGGCACCTCCTGTAGAAACGGCTGCCGTTTCTGAGTCAGGGAAAAACGGCGGAAAGGAAAAAAATCCGGCCGGGAATCCCACAGAAAACAGAAATAAAAACGGTAAAAATCAGCCGAAGAAGAAAAACAGAAAGCGTGTTGCAGAGCGTCTGGCCGCTCAGGAAGCAGCGGAAAAAGAATCCGCTTCCAAGGAAACAGATACAAAATAAAGACAGGCAGTAAAATTGTAATCCCGGGACAGCACCATTGTCCCGGGATGAATTTTATTCGTGACTATTCAACCAGGTCTGCGTATTTATTGTGCAGACCGTGAGAAAATGATTCAGGAGTGCGGGAGAAAAATATGGAAAAATGGGTAGTAACGGCGAAAAGGGCCGATTTTCAAAAAATAGGGCAGGAGTTTGGCATTGATCCGGTGACGGCAAGACTTATCCGCAACCGGGATGTGACAGGTTCAGAAAAGATCAGGGAGTATCTTTTTGGAACGCTGGAGGATCTTCCCTCTCCCTGGCTTTTGAAGGATATGGACAGGGCGGCGGAGATTCTGACGGAGAAAATCCGCCTGCGTAAAAAAATCAGGATCATCGGGGATTATGATATCGACGGGGTGAGCTCCACTTATATTCTGCTGAAAGGACTGAGACGTCTGGGCGCGGAGGTGGATACTTATATTCCGGACAGGGTGAGGGACGGCTATGGGATCCACCGGCAGCTGGTCGAAAAGGCTTCCGAAGACTCTGTGGATACCATTGTAACCTGTGACAACGGAATATCCGCCTCAGAGGAGATCGCTCTGGCGAAGGAAAGAGGCATGACTGTGATCGTGACGGACCACCATGAAATCCCCTATGTGGATACAGAGGAGGGAAGAGAATGGGTGCTTCCGCCTGCAGACGCGGTGATCAATCCCAAACAGATCACCTGCGGTTATCCAAATAAAAATCTCTGCGGAGCGGCGGTGGCCTGGAAGCTGATCTGGGCGCTTTATGAAAAAAATAAAATTCCAAAAGAGGAAATTCTGGAATTTTCGGAGATCGCGGCTGTGGCTACGGTGGGAGACGTGATGGATCTGCAGGGGGAGAACCGGATCATTGTAAAAGAAGGGCTGAAGAGACTGGAGCATACCAAAAATCCCGGACTGCGGGCCTTGATCGCGGCCAATGGGATGGAAGGCGGCAGGATTACCGCCTATCATGTGGGCTTTGTCCTGGGCCCCTGCATCAATGCCAGCGGACGGCTGGACACGGCCGCCCGGTCGCTTCAGCTTCTGTGCGCGGAAGATGCGGACAGCGCCGCGAAGGACGCCGGAGATCTCCTTGCTCTGAACCAGAGCAGGAAGGCCATGACTGAGAAAGGGAAAGAGGAGGCGGTCCGTCTGATCGAGGAAACAGATCTGAAAGAAGACCCTGTACTTGTGGTGTATCTTCCGGACTGTCACGAAAGCCTTGCGGGAATTATTGCCGGAAGGATCCGTGAAAAATATTACAAACCGGTATTCGTGCTGACAAAGGGGGAAAAGGGAGTAAAGGGCAGCGGGCGCTCCATCGAAGCCTATTCCATGTACGACGAGCTGGTAAAATGCCGGGAGCTGCTGGAGCAGTTCGGCGGACACCCCATGGCGGCGGGCCTGTCCCTGAAGGAAGAAAACGTGGACTTGTTCCGGAAAAAGCTCAATGAATACTGTACGCTGACGGAGGAAGATCTGACGCCGAAGGTCGTCATTGATGTTCCCATGCCGGTTTCTTATCTTACAAAGAAGCTTACAGAGGAGCTGTCCGTTCTGGAGCCCTTTGGAAAGGGAAATACAAAGCCTCTTTTCGCCCAGAAGGGCCTTCGTGTTTTAAACCTCAGGATTTTTGGCAAAAATCATAATGTGGCGAAAATGAGACTTCAGGATGAAAGCGGATACAGTGTGGACGCCGTATATTTTGGCGAGGCGGAGGCGTTTGCCGAATACATAAGAGACAGGGAATCGGTTTCCGTAACATATTATCCGGAAATAAATATCTATCAGGGACGGGAAAGCCTTCAGGCAGTGATCCGGAATTATTGCTGAAAAGGCGGTTTTTGCCGAGTCATGTCGGGTTTTTCATTGATTCCCTTAAAAAAAAGTGATATACTTATTTAGATTTATATTGTTTGTTGAGGAATAACTGTTCCGCGTCCTGTATACAGGCGCAGAACAGTTATGATTTTCATTTATAAGAGCGGAGGTACGGAAGTATGAAAAAAATCGAAGAGTATGTAAGAAGCATTCCGGATTTTCCGGAACCGGGAATTATTTTCCGCGACGTTACCAGTATCCTTCAGGACGCGGACGGGTTAAGGCTTGCGATCGACTCCATGCAGGAGTGCCTGAATGGTGTGGATGTGGACGTGATCGTGGGAACAGAGTCAAGAGGCTTCATGTTCGGCGTCCCCATCGCCTATAATCTTCATAAGGCTTTTGTACCTGTGCGCAAAAAAGGAAAGCTTCCCTGTGAGACGATTTCGCAGAGCTATGATCTGGAATATGGAAGCGCGGAGATCGAGATTCATAAGGATGCCGTCAGACCGGGGCAGAAGGTAGTTATCATTGACGACCTGATCGCCACCGGAGGAACCGTGGAGGCGGCTGTGAAACTGATAGAGAAGCTTGGAGGCGAGGTTGTTAAGATTGTTTTCCTTATGGAGCTGGCGGGCCTGAACGGACGGGAAAAATTAAAAGGCTACAATGTGGATTCCGTGATCCGCTACGAAGGAAAATAAACTGGATTCTGCTGCAGCTCACGCGGGATGTGGGCTGTAACGGAGCATAACCGCATACAGACAATATCAGACAGGTGGGAGATAATGGCAGAGACAAGGACAAATGTACAAGTGGAAGACAATCCCGGGCAGGCGGAGCAGGAAAAGCTGGAATCTGTAAAAAAAGCAGACGCCGCGGTGAAATCCATGAGTGATTTTACCAGTCCGGAGGATTTGTATCAGGAACTGGTTTTTAGTGTGAAAAAATATCATCCCTCTACGGATATTTCCATGATACAGAAGGCTTATGAGGTGGCGAGGGAAGCCCATAAGGATCAGAAACGAAAATCAGGAGAGCCCTATATCATACATCCTCTGTGCGTGGCGATCATCCTGGCGGATCTCGAGCTGGACAAGGAGACGATCGTAGCCGGACTTCTCCATGACGCGGTGGAGGATACCTGGATGACCGACGAGGAAGTGGCCAGAGAGTTCGGCTCCGAGGTGGCACTTCTGGTGGACGGAGTGACAAAACTGGGACAGTTGAATTACTCCAAGGATAAAGTAGAACTGCAGGCGGAGAATCTCCGGAAAATGTTTCTGGCTATGGCGAAGGATATCCGGGTGATCCTGATCAAGCTGGCGGACCGCCTTCACAACATGCGTACCCTTCAGTATATGAGGCCGGAGAAGCAGCAGGAGAAGGCGAGAGAGACCATGGATATCTATGCGCCCATCGCCATGCGTCTTGGTATTTCCAAGATCAAGGTGGAACTGGATGATCTTTCCCTGAAATACCTGAAGCCGGAGGTATATTATGATCTGGTGGATAAGGTTTCCCTCAAAAAAAGCGAGCGCCAGGATTTTGTGAACAGCATTGTGAATCAGGTGAAGCAGCATATAGAAGAGGCGGGGATCAAAGGTCAGGTGGCCGGAAGGATCAAGCATTTTTTCAGTATTTACAAAAAGATGGTCAATCAGGATAAGACCATCGACCAGATTTATGATCTTTTTGCGGTGAGGATCCTGGTGGACACGGTAAAAGACTGCTACGCGGCCCTTGGCGTGATCCATGAAATGTACAAGCCCATTCCGGGAAGATTCAAGGATTATATCGCCATGCCGAAGCCCAATATGTATCAGTCTCTCCACACTACGCTGATCGGTCCCAGCGGACAGCCCTTTGAGATCCAGATCCGTACCTTCGAGATGCACAAAACGGCAGAATATGGAATCGCCGCCCACTGGAAATACAAGGAATCCTCAGACGGTAAGGTTCCGGTGGGAAAGAGTGAGGAGGAAAAGCTCAACTGGCTGCGCCAGATCCTGGAATGGCAGAGAGATATGTCGGACAACAGAGAGTTTATGAGTCTTCTGAAAAACGACCTGGATCTTTTTGCGGACAGCGTTTACTGTTTTACGCCTCAGGGAGACGTAAAGACGCTGCCCACCGGATCTACGCCCATTGACTTTGCTTACTGCGTGCACAGCGCGGTGGGGAACCGTATGGTAGGCGCCCGCGTGAACGGAAAGCTGGTTCCCATCGAATATGAGATCCAGAACGGGGACCGTATTGAGATCATAACCTCTCAGAACTCCCAGGGGCCCAGCCGGGACTGGCTGAAGCTGGTTAAGAGCACTCAGGCAAAGAATAAGATCAATCAGTGGTTCAAAAAGGAACTGAAGGAGGACAATATCCTCAAGGGCAAGGAGATGCTTGCCCAGTACGCGAAATCCAAGGGCTATAAGATCAGTACCTATACAAAGAGCCAGTATCTGGAGGCCGTTATGCGCAAGTACGGCTTCAGGGACTGGGATTCTGTCCTGGCGGCCATCGGACACGGCGGCCTCAAGGAGGGACAGGTTTTCAATAAGCTTATGGAAGCTTATGAAAAGGAAAACAAGAAGAAGATCACAGACGAGGAGGTTCTGGAGGCCGCGGCGGAGAATCAGGATAAGCTCCACATTGCCAAAGCCAAGGGCGGAATTGTAGTCCGGGGCATCCATGATGTGGCGGTCCGTTTCTCCAAATGCTGCAGCCCGATCCCCGGAGATGAGATTGTGGGATTTGTGACGAGGGGACGGGGGATCACCATCCACCGTACAGACTGCGTCAATGTCCTGAATATGTCGGAGACGGACAGAACCCGTTTGATCGAGGCAGAGTGGCAGCAGGGCAGCGATACCAGAGTTTCTGAGAAATATATGGCGGAGCTTCAGATCTACGCCAACAACCGGACAGGACTTCTTGTGGATCTCTCCAAGATTTTTACAGAGCGGAAGATCGATATGAAAAACATCAACTGCCGTACCAATAAACAGGACAAGGCCACGATTTCCGTCAGCTTCGAGGTGGTAAGCAAAGAAGAGCTGGCATCCCTTGTTGAAAAAATCCGGCAGGTGGAAAGCGTTCTTGATGTGGAGCGTACCACAGGTTGATCCGGCGCGGCGATATGCAGAAAGGAAAAGATATGAAGAATTTGGAACTGCACAAATGTATTCTTGGTCCGGTGATGACCAACTGCTATTTCCTGAAAAACAAGGAGACAGGGGAACTGCTGATCGTGGATCCGGCGGATCAGCCCCGGGCGATATGTGATAAAGTAAAGGAGCTTCAGGCCAAACCGGTGGGAATCCTTCTCACTCACGGACATTATGACCATATCCTGGCAGTGGAGGAAGTAAAGAAGGAGTACGGGATCCCGGTGTATGCTTCCGCGCGGGAAAGGGAGACCCTGGAGAATCCTATGGTGAATTTATCGGGGATGCAGGGAAAAGCCTGTTCCGTTAAAACAGATGTGGCGCTTGCTGATCTGGAGGTGTTTGAGGCGGCGGGATTTTCCGTGCAGGTTCTGGACACTCCGGGACATACCATGGGAAGCTGCTGCTATTATCTGAAGGACGAGGGCGTCCTGTTCAGCGGCGACATGCTGTTTTATGGCTCTGTGGGCAGAACGGATCTTCCGGGCGGAAGTACGGCGGAGATCGTAAAGAGCCTGCACAGGCTTCTGGAGGCGCTTCCTGAGGAAACGGAGGTTTTCCCGGGACACGATATTTCCACCACCATCGGATATGAAAAGAGGTATAATCCATTTGTATAAGATCAGTATTGTATTTTTGGACAGAGAGTTCGAGCATGATGTATTCGAGCTGATCCGTGCTTTTTATCCGGAAAGTGAAATTGACGCTTCCGGAGAAACGGCGGAGGAATGTGATTTATGTTTCCGGATAGAAAAGCAGGGGCATAGCTGGCTGATCCATTACAGAAATGAAGAACACAGAGGGGTGGCAAGCGCCGAATTTGTACAGGGGCAGTCTTCGGATGCCCTTCTTTCATGCTGTATGGAAAAAGACGGCTCTTCTGCGGCGAAGGACGCCCACGCGCTGCGCAAAGAAAATAAGGACCGGCTGAAGTACGCGCTCTACAAGCTGCTTGTAAAGCTTACGGGGCGGACGCTTCCCTGGGGGAATCTGACAGGGATCCGCCCGGCCAAGCTTGCCATGGCAATGATCGAATCCGGTATGAAAAATACGGAAGCGGCAAAGGAAATGCGGGAACGGTATCTGGTAAGCCCTGAGAAAACCGCCCTTGCCATTACCATTGCCAACAGGGAGAGAGAGATTCTGAAGGACATTGACTATGAAAACGGGTACAGCCTGTATGTGGGAATTCCTTTTTGCCCAAGTATCTGTCTGTACTGTTCCTTCAGCTCTTATCCTCTGAAGCAGTGGAAAGACAGGGTGGAGCTTTATCTGGACGCTCTGTGCCGTGAGATCCGCGCGGTGGCCCGGCTCATGAAGGAAAAGGGGCGGAAGCTGGATACCATTTATATCGGCGGAGGTACGCCCACCACGCTGGAACCGGAGCAGCTTATACGATTGTTCGACGCCCTGGGAGAATGCTTCGGCTATGAGGGATTGGCTGAGTTTACGGTGGAGGCGGGCCGCCCGGACAGTATTACCCGGGAGAAGCTGGAGGCTGTGCGGAAATACCCGGTGACCAGGATTTCCGTAAATCCCCAGACCATGAACCAGGTTACTCTGGATATTATCGGCAGGAAGCATACCGTCGGGGAAACGCGGCGGGCCTTTGCCCTGGCAAGGGAATGCGGCTTTGACAACATCAATATGGATCTGATCGTGGGACTTCCCGGTGAGGACCGTTCTATGGTGGAGCATACCCTGTCAGAAGTAAAAACGCTCGGACCCGACAGCATTACCGTTCATTCCCTGGCGGTAAAGCGGGCGGCGCGGCTGAACATTTTCAGGGACAAATACCAGGAAATGACCTTTGAAAATAATCAGGAGATCATGGATATGACCATGAAAACCGCCTATGAGATGGGAATGGGCCCCTATTACCTTTACCGCCAGAAAAATATGAAGGGGAATTTTGAAAATGTAGGATACGCAAAGGTTGACAAAGCCGGGATTTACAATATACTAATTATGGAGGAGAAGCAGCCGATCATCGCGCTGGGCGCCGGCGGATCCTCCAAACTGGTATTTGATCATGGAAAAAGGATCGAGCGTGTGGAAAATGTAAAGGACGTATCAAATTACATATCGCGTATAGACGAGATGATTGAACGAAAGAGGGCAGGCATAGGAACCTGGCTGTAGAAAGTAGGAGGTGTACACATTGGATGCGGCACGGACAGAGGGTGTCAAGACGACAGACAGGATCCTGGAATTTGATCTGTCTGCTGAGCTGAATCACGGGATCGTCGTCAGCAACCTTGCGTATGCAGTAGCCTCGGAGCTGGGGCTGGAGGAAAAAATCTGTTACGAGCTGGCGGTGGCCGGAATGCTTCATGATATCGGCAAGCTGAAACTTACGGGGTATATCAACGGGCAGGAGCAGGATCCTCTTCTTATTGAGGAGCTGAAATATGTCCGCATGCATTCCACGCTGGGGTATGAGGAGCTGAAGGGACAGGGATACTCGGATTTTGTACTGGAAAGTATTCTGTATCATCATGAAAATTATGACGGCAGCGGCTATCCCTCCAACCTGACAGGAAATGATATTCCTGTGGGAGCCAGGATTTTAAGAGTCTGCGACGTGTTTGCGGCTCTGAGCTCCGACCGTCCCTACAGAAGCGCCTTTGAGGTGGACACGGTGATGGAGCTGATGATCGATGAGATCAAAAACTTTGATATGGAGATATTCCTTGCGTTTCAGAGAGTGATACATAATAAAAATTCATGAGAAAGGAATAACAGGAGGTTTAAATGGCATTAAAGAAAAAACCGGTAACCGGTATGAAGGATATTTTACCAAAAGAGATGGAGATCCGTAATTATGTGATGAATATGATCCGGGAAACTTATGGGAAATTTGGATTTTCGTCTATCGAAACTCCCTGCGTGGAGCATATTGAAAATCTTTCCAGCAAGCAGGGCGGAGAAAATGAGAAGCTGATCTTTAAGATCCTAAAAAGAGGCGAGAAACTGAAGCTGGATACGGCGGAAACCGAGGCGGATCTTGTGGACTCCGGGCTCCGCTACGATCTGACGGTTCCTCTTTCCCGGTATTATTCCAATAATGCCAACGAGCTTCCGGCTCCTTTTAAGGCATTGCAGATGGGAAATGTGTGGAGAGCCGACCGTCCCCAGAGGGGAAGATTCCGTCAGTTTATGCAGTGCGACATTGATATTCTGGGCGAGCCCACCTACCTCGCGGAGATCGAGCTTGTACTGGCTACCACCACGCTGCTCGGCAAGCTGGATTTTCACAATTTTACCATCCGCATCAACGACCGGAAGATCTTAAAGGCGATGGCCCAGTACAGCGGTTTTCCGGAGGAGAGCTTCGATACGGTGTTTATCATTCTGGATAAAATGGACAAGATCGGCCTGGACGGCGTTGCCGCGGAGCTGGAAAAAGAGGGCTTTTCAAAAGAAAGCATCGATACCTATCTTGGAATGTTCCGGGAGGTTACCGGGGATATCGAAGGCGTCCGTTATCTGAAGGATAAGCTGAAGGACGTGCTGGAGCCGAAGGTGGCGGAGGATCTGGAGACCATCATCCTTTCTGTGGACGCGGTAAAGACCGCTGACTTTAAGATCGCCTTCGATCCGACGCTTGTCAGGGGTATGTCCTATTATACCGGTCCTATTTTTGAGATTGCCATGGATGAGTTCGGCGGTTCCGTAGGCGGCGGAGGACGCTATGACGAGATGATCGGGAAATTCACAGGACAGAACACCTCTGCCTGCGGTTTTTCCATTGGTTTTGAGAGGATCGTCATGCTCCTTCTGGAGAGAGGCTACGAGGTGCCGGGAACATCTGTAAGGAAGGCTTATTTGATCGAAAAGAATATGCCTGCGGACAAGCTCCTGAAGATCCTGAAGCAGGCTGAGGAGGAAAGAAGCCGGGGGATCCAGGTGAATCTTTCCATTATGAAGAAAAACAAGAAGTTCCAGAAGGAGCAGATGAGCGCGGAAGGATATACAGAGTTTGTAGAGTTTTTCCGTGATAAATTATAAAAAGGAGACAGAAGCTATGGCTGAAAGTATGAAGGGACTGCACAGGACCTGCCGCTGTGCAGAGGTGACAAAGGAAATGACCGGAAGCACGGTCACGCTGATGGGCTGGGTGCAGAAGGCCCGGAATAAAGGCGGTATTGTTTTTGTGGATTTAAGAGACCGTTCCGGCATCATGCAGCTTATCTTTGAGAACGGAAGCATAGACGAGGCCGGATTCGAGAAGGCCGGAAAGCTGAGGAGCGAGTTCGTGATCGCCGTGACGGGCGTTGTGGAGAAGCGCGGAGGCGCTGTGAACGAGAATCTGGCTACGGGAGAGCTGGAGCTTCGTGTAAACGGCCTGAGAGTGCTGTCCGAGTCGGAGGTTCCGCCCTTCCCCATCGAGGAAAACAGTAAGACGAAGGACGAGATCCGTCTGAAATACCGTTATCTGGATCTGAGAAGACCGGATCTCCAGAGAAATATGATGCTGAAAAGCAAGGTGGCTATGCTCACCAGAAAATTCTTTTCTGAGGAAGGATTTCTGGAAATCGAGACGCCCATGCTTGGAAAAAGCACGCCGGAAGGAGCCAGGGACTACCTGGTGCCCTCCAGGGTCCATCCGGGCAGCTTTTATGGACTTCCCCAGTCTCCTCAGCTTTATAAGCAGCTTCTGATGTGTTCCGGATATGACCGTTATATTCAGATCGCGCGCTGCTTCCGGGACGAGGATCTCCGCGCGGACAGGCAGCCTGAGTTTACCCAGATCGACATGGAGCTGTCCTTTGTGGACGTAGACGATGTGATCGATGTCAATGAAAGGTATCTGGCCTATCTCTTTAAAGAGGTTCTGGACATAGACGTAAAGCTTCCGATCCAGAGGATCACCTGGCAGGAGGCTATGGATCGTTTCGGCTCCGACAAGCCTGACATGCGGTTCGGCATGGAGCTTCATAACGTCAGCGAGGCTGTGAAGGACTGCGGCTTCGCGGTATTCAAAAACGCGCTGGAGGCAGGCGGAAGCGTCCGGGGGATCAATGCGAAGGGGCAGGGAGCTATGCCGCGCAAAAAAATCGACAAGCTGGTAGAATTTGCCAAAGGCTACGGGGCGAAAGGTCTGGCCTATATCGCCATTTCTGAAGACGGCGCCAGAAAATCCTCTTTTGCCAAGTTTATGACCGAAGAGGAGATGGACGCTCTTGTTCAGGCAATGGACGGACAGCCGGGAGATCTCCTTCTTTTCGCGGCAGACAGCAATAAAGTGGTATACGATGTGCTGGGAGCCCTCAGAGTAGAGCTGGCGAAGCAGATGGAGCTTCTGGATAAAAACGAATACCGTTTTGTGTGGGTGACAGAGTTCCCGCTGCTGGAGTGGAACGAGGAGGAGAACCGCTTTACGGCCATGCATCATCCCTTTACCATGATGATGGACGAGGATATTCCTCTTCTTGATACAGATCCGGGTAAGGTCCGCGCCAAGGCCTATGATATTGTACTGAATGGAAATGAGATCGGCGGAGGAAGCGTCAGGATCCACCAGAACGACATCCAGGAAAAGATGTTCGAGATGCTTGGATTTACGAAGGAGGCGGCTTACGAGCAGTTCGGCTTCCTGCTGAACGCCTTCAAATACGGAGTTCCGCCCCATGCCGGACTTGCTTACGGCCTGGACCGTCTGGTTATGCTTATGGCGAAGGTGGACAGCATCCGCGACGTGATCGCCTTCCCCAAGGTAAAGGACGCTTCCTGCCTGATGACAGAATCTCCAAGCAGGGTAAGTCAGGCTCAGTTGGAAGAGCTGGGACTGGAAACTGTGGAGGAAGCTGTTTCAGAGGAAAAATAACGAGAAAAAAAGAAAAGATATCCGGCAGGAATTTGCATAAGACGGAGGAGATCCTGCTGAAAAGAAAAACACAGGAAAATGGAAAATCTTCCATTGACCTGTGTTTTTATGTGGCTTTATTCCTCCTCATAATCCGTTTCGTCAGAGCTGTCCTCTTCATATTCCTCTTCACCGGCGGCTTCGTCAGAGGATTCGCCGGATACAGGATTGCTGCTCAGAGTTCCGAAAATGCCGGATCCGATGGACTGGCTTTCGTCCGTAAGCTTCCAGGACACCCCATCGTTGACCAGATGGAAGGATACAGGGGAAGTAACCGTTGCCGTATTGTTTTCAATGTTTTTCAGGAGCAGTTCAAAGGATTTGTCATACCTTTTCTGTGAACCGTCGATCACTGCGTCCGGAGAATCCAGATAGGCGTCCAGCTCTTCCTGATAGGCGCTGAGAATAGCGCTGCTGTCAAAGGTAGTGAGCTCTGTTTCAACGGTGGCCTTGTAGCTCTGCACCTCGCTTCCGGTGATCTTAAAATCAAAGTTGGCGTGAACCTGCTCAACGAGAGCCTCCGCGATGGAATTTTTTGCCTCGTCCGAAGTATTCAGAAGGCTTTCCACTCCAAGATAATTGTTCATTTGTTCCAAATCCATTGTTTTCAGGGTATTCAAATAGACGGTCAAAGTCTCTTCCGGTGAAAGAAGAGTGCTGTCAGACAGATATGTCATAAGACCGCCGACAAGATCATTTTCCAGCTCATGGGTCCGGATCACTTCCCATTCCTCGCTGTCAGTGCCCGTGTTTTCCAGCTCAATGCTGCAGTCCGTTTCAATGATCTCATATTCATTGTTTTTCAGAAGCTCGTTTAAAATAAGATAACGCTCTTCCAGGGAATCGGACCGCTCTTCTGTGTCTGAGGAGCCGGAGTCCGCCGCTTTAAGTACGGCATCCTTCAGATAGGCGATGTCATAATCCCTGGCCAGGGCTTCCGTATCGATAGTAGAAAGCTTCAGCTCCGCAGTGGCCTTTTTGTGATCCTTGTCGACGTCGATATTCAGGATTTTGTAGTCGAAATCCTTGAAGAAAAGTGAAAAAACTTCCTCTACGTCTTTGGAATGTCCGGTTTCTTCTGTGGCGTCCGGAAACAGATCTTCATATGAGACATACTTATGAACTGTGTCCGAATCCAGATTTTTCAGGAGATTCAGCTCATTTGTAACGACACCTTCCACATCTGTTTTGTCCAGGTGCGAACAGCCCATAAAAACAGAAACGGCAAAGATAATCAGAAGGAAGGGAATCAATACTTTTGCCATCTTCATAAATTTCTTTCCTTTCAAAAATATTCCTGTCTATTTTACCAGATAATCCCCTAAAAGTCAAAAAAACGAAAGTTTAAGGAATTTTTTCTAAATAAAACGTGAAAAAACTGTGAAAATCACGAGGATTTTTCCCAGGACTTTTCTTTTGGAGTGTAATCTGGTATGATAGAACAAAATCAAAAGTGAGCAAATGAATTCCTTTTATGGGGAAGGCAGGACTGCAGGCGGGGATCCCGCCTGATTCAGGAGGTTATCATATATAATGAAAAAACGTATTTTAATTCTATTAGGAGTTCTGGTTATTGCCGGAGCCGCCGCGGGTGTCTGCTGGAAAATGGGAGTATTCAGCGGAAGCGGGGACAGCGGCAGTCAGGCTTATGTTACACAGGTCAGTGATATTACCGGGGATGTTTCAGGAGTAGCCAACCGGTACGCCGGAGTCGTAGAGCCCCAGGAAACGGTAGAGGTAGAGCTGGAGAGCGGCAGAACAGTAAAGGAGGTCCAGGTAGAGACCGGAGAGCAGGTGAAGCAGGGGCAGCTTTTGTTTGAGTATGATCTGAGCAGTATCCAGGAAGACCTGGCGGAGACCCAGCTGGAGCTGGATCGTCTGGTGAATGAAGCGGCCAGTTTGAACGAACAGATCGCCTCTCTGGAAAAAGAGAAGAAGAACGCTTCTCAGGATTCACAGCTTTCTTATACCATTGAGATTGAAACCAACAAAATGAATCTCAGGAAGAACCAGTATGATCAGAAGAGTAAACAGGCGGAGATCAGCAAGCTTCAGAACGCTACGGGAAATACCGAGGTGAGAAGCACCATTGACGGAGTGATCCAGAAGATAGACACCTCTAAGCTGACCACGGACGACGGAGACAGCCTGGATACGGGGATGGATGATTTTGCGTCCATGTCCGGCACCGACAGCTCAAGTAACGCGTTCATCACGATTTTGAGCACAGGGGCTTACAGGATCAAGGGTACGGTCAATGAGATGAATATCAGCAATATTATTGAAGGGCAGCCTGTGATCGTTCGCTCCAGAGTGGATGAGGAGCAGATATGGAGAGGCACTATGGGCTCGGTGGATCTCAAAAGCGCCAGCTCAGACACCAGTAATAACATGTATGGTCTGATGGATGCCAGCGGGGACTCCCAGACCTCATCCAGTACATATCCTTTTTATGTGAATCTGGATTCCTCAGACGGTCTTATGCTGGGTCAGCATGTTTATATCGAGATGGACGAGGGACAGGAGGACAAAAAAGAAGGCCTCTGGCTCAGTGAGTTTTATATTGTGGACGCGGATACAAACAATCCTTATGTGTGGGCCGCGGACGGCAGTAAAAAGCTAGAGAAACGGCCTGTGATCCTGGGGCAGTACGACGAGGATCTGGCTGAATATGAGATTGCCGACGGGCTGACGAAAAACGATTATATCGCATATCCATCCGAACTTCTTACGGAAGGAATGGCAACGACTACCAACAGCGCGGCGGCGCAGGCAGAGGGGCTGGATATGGTCCCCGCTGACGACGGTATGTATTCTGACGACGCCGCTCTGGAAGAAGAAATGCTCATGGATGACGCGGGAATGCCCGAAGACGGAATGATCATAGACGATACAGGGATGCCTGAGGACGGAATGATCATAGACGATACAGGGATGTCTGAGGACGGAACGATCATGGACGACACAGGAGCATATGAGGATGACGCGTATGTGGAAGAGGGGACGGCAGACGATGCACAGGCGTTTGACGATTCGGAAATGTCCAGCGGAGTGATTCTGGACGACGAGCTTGTTCCTGTTGAATAGACGGAGGCATAGAATGATTCTTGAATTAAAGGGGATTTATAAGGAATACCAGCAGGGAAAAATGACGGTTCCTGTATTAAAGGATGTGAATTTTTCCATGGAGGAAGGGGAGTATGTGGCAATTATGGGGCCCTCGGGCTCCGGAAAAACAACGCTGATGAATATCATCGGCTGTCTGGATCAGGCGACAGAGGGGAATTTTTTCCTTGACGGACAGGACATCCGCGCATGTTCGGAAAATACAATGTCAGATATCCGTCTCAATAAGATCGGATTTGTATTTCAGAGCTTTCATCTGCTTCCCAGGCAGACTGCCCTGGCTAATGTGGAGCTGCCTCTGAATTATGCGAAGATTCCGAGAAAGGAGCGCAAGCAGCGGGCGCTGAAAGCTCTGGACAGAGTAGGGCTTTCTGACCGTGTGGATTTCCGCCCGAACCAGCTTTCCGGAGGGCAGATGCAGCGCGTGGCGATTGCGAGAGCTATTGTGAATAATCCGAAGCTTCTTCTGGCGGACGAGCCTACCGGCGCGCTGGACAGTAAATCAGGAGCCCAGGTTATGGAGCTTTTTCAGAAATTAAATAATGAGGGCGTGACTGTTCTCATGATCACCCATGATCCGGAGATCGCGGCCCATGCCAAAAGAGTGGTTTTGATCCGTGACGGAGAGCTGACAGAAAAGGAGTGACACCATGAGCATAATGAAAAAAGTCATAATCGCCGTGCTGGCAGTAGCTCTGGTTGTGGGAGCGGTGGCCGGCGGGGCGCTTTATTTCAAAAAGTCCAATCAGGAAACAGTCCCTGTGATCAGTGTGGACAGCATTGCCTCTGATTATTACACAGATGATACGACCCTGGAAGGAAATATTGTTACCAACGTGACCCAGAATATCAATGTAGATAAGGATATGATCATTCAGGACGTCTTTGTAGAGAAGGGCTCTTCCGTCGCAAAAGGAGATAAGCTGATCACCTTTGATATGACGCTGGTTCAGATGGAGCTGAACATCGCGAAGCTGAAAAAGCAGCAGCAGGAGCAGGATCTGACAAAAGCCGTGAACAGACTTGCGAGCCTGAAGAACGGCGGTCCCATTGAGGAGGAGATAGACGATTTGTTTCTGAATTCAGCTTCAGATATGGAAACCACCTCCTCGGACGTTGAAGATGAAATGACGGATGATGAACTGGCGTTATCCGTGAGCCGCGTAAAGGGCAGTTATCTGGCGGCGGTGATGCAGCCTGTACTGGCAGCGGCGGAAATCTTTGGGGACGGAGTCAGCACAGAACTTTCCGACAATCAGACGAAAGCCGAGGAAACAGGCCAGGCAGCCTCAGGTCAGCCGGCTTCTTCTTCAGGAACGCAGGGGGAGATGTCTGCCGCGCCTGACACGACATTTACAGATGAAGCGTCCTCTTCAGAGGGATCCCAGACGGCAGAAGGAGAGGAGATTGTCGTAGATTTCGGATCCGGCAGTTCGGGAGAAACGGTATCTCCCACACCGACACCGGAGGTGCAGAGTCCGGAAATAGAAATTACAGAGGATCAGACTCCGGATGACGGCACAGAGGATTTCTCTGACAATATAGAGATCATCGATACAGATCCCTCCGAAACGGTCGGCGGACTTATGGACGGCGAGCCGGTTTTTTATCAGAAGCTTGACGGCGATACGGAGCCCTTCACAGGGACGGGTACCGAGGAGGATCCCTTTGTTTTCCTCTGCAGTTCCGCAAAAGGCAGAGTGGTGGCAACAGGAGCCTTTCTTAACAAAATGGCAGGCTTCCTGGAGGACGGAACAAAGGAGTTCGGATATAATGGATACTGGTATCAACTGGAATTTCATCAGAATGACACTATTACAAATTTTGAGGACCGCAGGGAATCCTGTACAGGCTATTATCTGATTGACGGAAGTCTGTTGGAAAAAATGGTGGATGAGTTCGCGGAGGTGGAATTTACACTGGACGGCGCATCCAGGTATGAGGATGACATCCCCTATGACGGAGGCTACGACGGGGAGATGGACGGAGAAGGCTCTCCTTCCCTGACAAGAGATGAGGCCATTAAACTGCAGGAAACAAAGATTGAAGGCCTGAAGCTGGACATCCGCGAGAGCGAGATCAATATCGGCAAGCTTGAAAAGAAAGTGCAGAATGAAGTGATCTACAGCAAGCTGGACGGTATCGTGGCAAATGTGGGAGACCCTCTTACTGGAACCTCTGACGGCGATTCCTTCATGAGCATCAAGAGCAGGGAAGGCTATTATGTAAAGGGTACTGTCAGCGAGCTGATGCTGGATCAGGTAAAAGAGGGTACTGTTCTGAACTGCTCCGGAAGCAGCGGCATGTTCGAGGCAGAGGTGATAGAGGTTTCGGATTATCCCGTGTCCTCCAGCAGCTATATGGGGATGGGAAATCCAAACGTTTCCTACTATTCCTACAGCGCCTCCATCAAGGATAAATCCATAGAGGTTTCAGAAGACGACTGGCTGACCATTACACTTCAGAATAATACCGGCAGTTCCGGAGCCATTGTTCTGGACAGAGCCTTCGTCCGCTCGGAAAACGGCGTTAATTATGTATACAAGGATGTAAACGGAGTACTGACGAAACAGACTCTGACAACAGGCGGAAATGTGAACGGCGGATACAGTGTGCTGATCACAGGAGGTCTTACCAGAGAGGACAAGGTTGCTTTCCCATATGGCGACTCCGCCAGGGAGGGGGCAAAAACAAAGGACAGTACTCTGGAAGAATTATATGGATACTAGAAAGGTGGGAATTTTATGCTTGAAAATCTGAGGATATCCATACAGGGAATCTGGTCGCATAAAATGCGTTCCTTTCTGACTATGCTGGGTATCATCATTGGTATCGCCTCTATTATCGCTATTGTGTCCACCATCAAGGGGACAAGTGAGCAGATCAAGGAAGATCTGATCGGAGCTGGAAATAATACGGTGACGATCAGCCTTTACGACGGCGACACAACTTATGACGCTGAATATGGTATGAGCACCAGTGGATCCCCGCCTCTCCTTACGACAGCGCAGAAGGAAGACGTTATGGATATGGAGCATGTGGAGAACGCCACATTTTTCTATACGAGAACCTATTCCAGCAGCGTTTATTACCAGAATACAAGCTTCCAGGGAGGAACGATCTACGGTATTGATGAGAATTACCTGGACACCTGCGGATATATGATCCAGTCCGGAAGAGGCTTTATTCAGAAGGATTATGACGGGCTTGGCAAAGTAGCCCTGGTGGACAGCAACGCGGCGGAAAATCTTTTTTCCGGCGAGGATCCTCTGGGAAAAACCATTGAGATCGGAGACGAACCCTTTGTTGTTGTGGGCGTTGTTCAGCAGAATGACGGCTATCAGCCTAATATCAGCAACATCAATGAGTTTTATGAATACTACCAGACGGTGATCGGAACCGTAATGATCCCCAACACGTGCTGGCCCATAGCCTTTCAGTTCGACGAACCGGAAAATGCCGTGATCAAGGCGGATTCCACAGATTATATGAGCAAGGCCGGGAATGATGCGGCAGGAATTCTGAATCAGGGGATCAGCGAGGATTCCAAATTCAAATATAGAGCCGATGACGTAATGGAGCGGGTAAGGAATCTGCAGCAGCTCAGTGAGAGCACGAACCAGCAGCTTTTGTGGATCGCCAGCATATCTCTTCTTGTAGGGGGCATCGGCGTTATGAATATCATGCTTGTTTCCGTCACGGAGCGTACCAGTGAGATCGGTCTGAAAAAGGCCATCGGCGCAAGAAAAAAGGTGATCCTGTTCCAGTTCCTTACGGAAGCCTCTATGCTTACCAGTATCGGAGGAATCATCGGAGTGGCCTCAGGAATCGCTCTTTCCAGGGTGGTGGCTCAGGTTTCAGGAGCGCCTACGGCGATCAGCATCCCGGCAATCATCGGTTCAGTACTGTTTTCCATGATGATCGGATTGATCTTCGGGCTTCTGCCTTCGGTGAAAGCCGCTAACCTGAACCCTATTGATGCGTTGAGAAGCGAATAGAACGTACAGAGATATAAGAGGCTTTTAATACCGGCTGTTCTCCGCGCGGGGCAGGCGCAGTGAAAAGACGGCGCCTCCCCCGGCGGTGTCGGATACTGTGAGGGTTCCGTTGTGGAGTAAGGCAATCTCCCGGGCGATGCACAGTCCCAGGCCGAAATGCTGTTTGTCGTTCCGGGATGTGTCGGACCGGTAAAAGCGTTGAAATACAGCTTCTTTTTCAGAGTCCGGAATACCGGGACCGTTGTCAGCAACAGATATGACAGCGGCTCCCGGTTCTTTTTTTAGGGAGAGACGTATTTTGCCGCCCTCTGGCACATAGCTTATGGCGTTGTCCAGGAGGATGGATAAGACCTGGGCCAGCTTTCCGGCGTCACATTCCAAAGGCGGGAGCAGGGATTCAGGAAGAGAAACGGAAAGCTCCAGTTTTTTTTCTTTTGTGAGGGCTTCATATTTTTCGTAGGTTTCCAGCAGAAGAGTGTCCAGCTCACAGGGAGCTGTCTCCAGCGTCCAGGTATGGTTATCCGCATTGGACAGAGACAGCATATCCTGGATCAGACGGGCCATACGGTCACATTCCTTCAGACTCATATCTACAAATACCTCTGACCTCTCCGGAGACGCCTTGGGGATGGCGGAAACACTGGAACGGATCACAGCCAGAGGGGACCGGAGTTCATGGGAGGCGGCGGCGATAAAAGCTGTCTGTTCCGCCCTGCTTTTTTCCAGGGGACGGATCATCTTCCGGGTGAAAAACCAGGAAAAGATGATCACCGCGGCAATGGCGGCCAGCACCGCGGCGCCGAAGGCCAGCCTCTGCGCGTGAAGCTGTGTCTGAAGTCCGGCCAGAGGATAAAGGATCACCATGCTCAGAATACCGTCGGTATGAGGAATCAGAGCGGTACACGCATAATATCCGGGAAACTGAAAATCCGCGCTTTTTGTCAGCTTCTGGCCGCGGCTGTAATTTTCCAGGCTGAGCCCGTAGGAATCCCGGGAAAGGGAGCGGGCTTTTTTTAAAGCGTCAGTATCGCTTTCCTGCCGGGCAGTCTTATAGAAGTAAAGAGACCTGCCGTTGTCCTGTATCTCTATCTGAAAATGATAGGTGTTCATAACGGTTTTCAGCCAGCGATGGGAGATGGCTGTCTGCTCTTCAAGCTGAGTAATACAGGTGCGGGCATTATTGAGAAAAGAAGCGTAGCTGTTTTTCTTTGTGGAGGATTCCGCTACCAGAAGACAGGCGGCAGCCATTACAATAAGAATGGCGCTGGTGATAGAGGCGGAAAAAACAGTCATCTGCAGGTGAAGCTTTCGGAACATAGAAGAGACCTCCTGAATATTTGATGTAATTTTTGTGTTTATTGTTATTATGGTGAATCAGACAGTGATACTTTACCTGAAATTATAGCACAGGACTCTCTACAATTTCTCTAAAATATTTCCGGATAATAAAAAGAGGGATTAGAGGCTTTTTAAAGATTCGGCTGTTATGATGGGGAAAACAAATCAATAACAGGGAGGATATATTATGACAAAACATCATACTTGGAAACAACGGTCCGCCGGGGCGCTGGCTGCGGTTCTGGCTTTTGGCGGAATTATGGGAATCAGCGGCTGCGGTATCGGCGGCAGCGATACAGAAGATTCGGCCTCCGGGGATCATACAGAAGCAGTGAAAGAGGAAACGGCTATGGGCCGTTATCTGGAGGAGGATGTAAATCTTCCGGAAAACTGTCAGCAGATCTGCGACATGAGATTCCTGGAGGACGGGACGCTGAGACTCTGTTATTTTGGCCAGGATTATTCGGTTCTTTATGCGGATTCCAAAGACCAGGGAAATACGTGGAGCGAGGGAACGGATTTGTCTGTTCTTCTGGGCCTGGATTCCGGCACATACAGTATAAGCTATCCGAGACTGGGAAAGGATGGAAGTCTTTTTTGCAATGTGACAAATGAGAAGGAGCAGGATCCAGATAATTTTCAATATGCGGTTCACTACTATTATATTGATCCGGAGGGAAATTCTATAGAGCTGAAAGAAGCGGCGGAGGTCACGGACAGCGGTTATGTCTCAGAGGCGGAGCTTACGGACCGGGGAACCGTTCTTTTGAATAACACAGGAAACGGGATCGTGGAGATCAATCTGTCCGACGGCAGCTTGAAAAGAGAGTATGAGAAGGGAACCTATGTAAATTATTTCTGGGCGGACGAAAAACGCCTGATCACAGTGACGGATACGCTGCACTATTTTGATCTGGAAACAGGGGAGCCGCTGGAGGACGCCTCGGCTCTGACGGAATGGATGACGGCGGATGAAACGAATCTTCAGCTTATCAGCACCTCCTCCTACCCGGTGGTATATACCGAAGGAGATGAGGAGGACAGTCTCTTTTTCGCGGACGGCGAGGGGCTCTGCCGTTATTCCTTCCAGGGAAGCGTTGTGGAGCAGGTGATCGACGGAAGCCTGAACAGCATCGGATCACCGGACACCGCTCTGATAAGTCTGGCAAGGGATGAAAACGGCAGCTTTTATCTTGCGGTATACGATGGGGCTACAGGAGAAGGAAAGATCCTGAAATATGTATATTCCGCGGATACTCCTACGGTTCCGGATACGGAGCTGACGGTATATTCTCTGAGAGAAAATGATTATCTGCGCCAGATAGCGGCTCTGTTCCAGAAAAAATATCCGGATATCTACCTGAATCTGGAAACGGGAATGAGCGATGAGGACGCGGTGACAAGTACAGACGCGCTGAAAAACCTCAATACGGAGATTCTGGCAGGCAGCGGACCGGATGTAGTGATCATGGACGGGATCCCGCTGGAGACTTATATTGAAAAAGGAATGCTGGCGGATATCAGTGATCTTCTGGATAAGGTGGAAGAGGAGGATGGGATTCTGGAAAATATCCGGCAGGCGTATCTTGAGGAGGACGGGAGCCAGTATGTGATGCCTGTGAAATTTGCCATCCCCATGCTCCAGGCGGATAAGGAGGATCTGCAGACGATCACAGATCTGGAAACTTTGGCTGACGCTGTGGAAAAGCATCAGTCCGAATACAGTGAAAGCTGTCTGCCTCTTGTATTGATGACCTATGGGTCCGAAGCGTTTTTGAGAACGCTGGCAGACGTCAGCGCCCCGGCGTGGATCCTGGAGGACGGCACGCTGGACGAGACTGCGGTGGAGGAATATCTCCGGCAGGCCGGCCGGATGTATCAGGCCGGAAAAGCTGGACTGGACGCTCTTATGAAGAAATATGAGGAGTATGGAATATCTGTCGGAGAGATGGCGTACGGCGAGCTGCAGTACCTGACTAATATGGGCGGCAACGCCACCGGAATGTTAAGCGGTTCCTATAAGATTGCCACAGGCAGAATGAAGTCGCCGGAGGATCTTGCCTATATGTACAGTACGGAGCAGGAGGATACGAGCTTCGGGGACGCGCTGTGGAACGGACAGGCGCAGAACTGTTTTATTCCGGTACAGACAGTAGGGATCAGCGCCAGGGCGTCCCAGCCGGAAGCGGCGGAAAAGCTGGTGTCGTTTATGCTCAGCCAGGAGGGAGAGAAGATCGGAACCTCCTCCGGGTTCCCGGTAAACGAGGCGGTTTATGACAGCGAGGAGTACTGGGCCGTAGGAGACTCTAACGGTTTTCTTGGAACTCTGGGCAGCGGCAACGCGGATACCGGAGAGTACATTGAGCTGAATATCCGCAGAGCGGACGAGGCGAAGACAGAGGAGATAAAGGCTCTCGGAAAAACGCTGACCACACCGTCTGTCTCCAACGAGATCATTCTGGACGCGGTGGCGGAAGCGGGAAGCCGTTATCTGGAAGGCGGGAGCAGTCTGGAGGACGCGGCCAGAGACGCGATACAGCAGGTAAACCTGTATTTGTCGGAATAGAAAAACAGAGAAGATATAGAATGAAGGATGACAGGGCTGCCGGTGATGACCGGCAGCCCTGTTCAGGTAAGATAAGGTTTTGGAGGCTTTTTCAGGAACTTGAGGTTACTGCAGCACCTCGAGCTGATAGCCCACGCCGCGGACAGTTTTCAGCACAAGGGCGCTGTCCACTGCCTTCAGTCTCCGGCGCAGAAAATGGATATAGTTGTCCAGGTTGCCTTCTTCCACATCGCTGTCCAGTCCCCATACCCGGGCCAGAAGAAGAGACCGGGGAAGGGTCTGGCCGGGATTCCGGAGGAAGACCTCCAAAAGACCGCCCTCCCTGTTTGAGAGCGTACAATCTTTTTGAGCGCCGGAAAGTCTCCGGGTATCCGGATCAAAGGCGATATCGCCAAGCTTCAGTTCATGGGAGGCGCCGTAGGTTCCCGGACGCCTGAGAAGACAGTGGATCCTGGCCGAAAGCTCCTCAAAGGCAAAGGGCTTTACCATATAATCGTCCGCCCCGCAGTTCAGCCCGGTAAGCTTGTCGTTCAGCTCTCCAAGGGCGGTGAGAAAGATCACAGGGGTTTTGATCTGGCGGCTTCTCGCCTCCTTCAGAAGCGTGACTCCGTCCATATGAGGAAGCATACGGTCAAGGATCACGAGATCATGAATACTCTCCTGCATATAATAAAGCCCTTCCTCCCCGTCGTGGCAGACGTCTACAGAAAAGCCTTCCTGCTCCAGGCGGAAGGAAACAGTCTCACAGAGCTCTCTGTCGTCCTCTATCATCAAAATTTTCATATTTCGTCTTTCCTTTCTGCTGTCATGTCGTTTCTGTATATCCATCCCTATTATAACCGCTGGGGAAGCGGTGATAAAGGCATATCCGGTTTTTATGATACAAAGAAATTCTTTAAATAATCTCTAAGTCCGCTGCGGCCTTTAGAGGTTGCATAGAGATTTCTCTGCTATTCTGATGTTACTGGGGGCAAAAAACTACCGGAAGGAAGTGACAGGACTCATGCGTGGAAAAAAACGAGAATTAAAGGGACTTTTATTTGTTCTTCCCAGCTTTGCCGGTGTGGGGATCTTCTGGCTGGTTCCCTTCCTGGACGTGGTACGGCGGTCGTTTTTCAGCGCGGTGAGCGGCGAGTTTGCCGGATGGAAAAATTATGAGACCATTTTCCGCAATCAGGCATTCCGGCTGGCGGCGGGAAATACTCTGCATTTTTTTGTTGTCTGTATCCCGCTGCTGGTTATGCTTTCGCTTTTGATCGCGGTGCTTCTTACAAGGCGGAAAAAAGGAATACAGCTTCTGAAGAGTATGTTTCTCCTTCCCATGGCCATACCAGTTGCTTCGGTGGTGCTGCTGTGGAAGGTGCTGTTTCATGATCAGGGGCTGCTGAACCATCTTCTGTCTGTTTTTTCTCTGGAAGGGATCGACTGGATGAATACGGACGCCTCCTTTGGAGTCCTGGTGGTGAGCTATCTGTGGCGGAATCTTGGCTATGATATCGTGCTGTGGGCAGCGGGGCTTGGTTCCATACCTGCGGCGCTGTATGACGCGGCCAGGGTCGACGGGGCGGGAGAGTGGAAGTGCTTTTTTTTCATTACACTTCCGAATCTTCTGCCGACGATGTTTACCATCGCGGTGCTCTCTCTTCTCAACGGCTTCAAGGTGTTTCGGGAAGCTTATCTGGTAGCGGGAGATTATCCTCAGGACAGTATGTACCTGCTCCAGCACCTTTTCAACAACTGGTACCGGGATCTGGCGCTGGATAAAATGGCAGCGGCGGCGGTGGTGACGGGAATTGTGATCCTCCTGCTGATCCTGGCGCTGAAGAAGGCATGGGACAGTGAAGCTTAAAAGACACCGGGAAATGAGGTTTGATGATGATAAAAAGATTCATGACAGGAGCGCTGGTCCTTCTGGCGGCAGCGGCAGTATTTCCCATATTTTTTCTTGTATGCGGTTCCTTGATGGGAGACGGTGAGCTTGCCGGACTGCTGGCCCCTGTTTTAGAAAACAGGGAAGGCTTCGCTGCCTGGAAGCTTCTGCCGGAGTATCCCACTCTGCGCTCCTACATAAAGCTGCTTCTGGATTCTCCGGAATTTTTTGTGATGTTCTGGAATTCCGTGAAGATCACCGCGGGTGTTCTGGCGGGCCAGATTCTTGTGGGAGCTCCGGCTGCCTGGGGCTTCGCCAGATTTCGCTTTCCTGCCAGAGGAGCTTTATTTACCCTTTATATCGCGTTGATGATGATGCCCTTTCAGGTGATGATGCTGAGCAATTATCTCGTGCTTGACGGGCTGGGGCTTTTGGACAGCATCGAAGGGATTGTTTTTCCGGCGGTATTTTCCACCTTCCCCGTTTTTCTCATGTACCGCTTTTTTGCGGGACTGCCGGAAGCCCTGATAGAATCCGCCAGACTGGACGGAGCGGGAGAGCTTCAGATCTTTCTGCGCATGGGAATCCCCCTTGGGTCGCCGGGAATGATTTCCGCGGCAGTGCTTGGATTTCTGGAAAACTGGAATATGCTGGAGCAGCCCATGGCGTTTCTGAAAACAAAAGAAAAGTGGCCGTTATCCTTATATCTTCCAAATATCAGTATGGATCAGGCAGGCTTTGCCTTTGCCGCTTCCGTGCTGGTTCTGCTCCCCGCCGTGCTGGTATTTCTGGCCGGGCAGGATTATCTGGAGCAGGGGATTGTTTCTACGGCTGTTAAGGAGTAGAGAAATATGAAACGAGAGAAATTAATAAAATGGTTCGCCGCTTTCCTGGGCGTTATGCTCTTTTTTACATTTTTATCCCGGGCGGCGGATTCCGTCAGCGTGGCCAGAGTGCAGGTTTCCACGGTACAAAATCAGATGATCGTCCACCAGGTGACCGGCAGCGGCAAAATCGAGGGCACGGAGGAGGAAGCCGTGTTTACTCTGGAGGGACAGAAGGTGGCGCAGGTGCTGGTGCAGCCCGGTGAGACGGTGAAGGAGGGCCAGGTGCTGCTGACGATTCTGGATTCCTCCATACAGGAGGCTCTGGATCTTAAAGATGATGAGATCCGGGAAAAGGAGCTGGCGCTCAGCGATCTGGAAAGTCAGAAAAGTATTGAGAGCCAGAAAAAATCCTATGAAGCTTCCCGGGCCGGACAGAATCTGGATACTGCTCTGGGAAACGGCGATATTAATATCGCGAACGCTCAGAATGAGCTTAATATTTCCAGACAGAGACTGGAGGAGTACAGAGCGCAGAAAGCCGCGGCCCTGGAGGCGGAAAAGCAGAAGCAGGAGAAGGAGAAACAGGACGGATTTTCTTCCGGGCCGGATTTCAGCGACGGTTCCGGCGCGACGGACGATTCTCAGGGCGGCGCGTCGGATCCTTATCAGGACAGCTCCACGGAGCAGGCCCTGGAGGATGATGTAAGAGCCAAGCAGGAGGCTTTGAATCAGGTGATTATGAACAGAAATCAGGAGGTCACCGCCGCGGACCGGGCGGTTCAGGACGCCGCCATTCCTCAGGCCCAGGACAGCACAGATGAAAATCTGAAGAGACAGCTTGAGAATCTGCGGGAGGAGCGGAACGAGCTTCAGTCATTGAAGGACAATAACGGCGAGGTCAGAGCGCCCTCAGACGGAGTGGTAAAATCTCTTTCTGTCCAGACAGGAGGGCAGACCACCCAGGACGCCGCGGCGGTGCTCTATAAGCTTTCCGGAGGAATGAAGATGACAGGTACTGTGGGAAAGGATGATCTGGAATATGTGGAGACGGGCGCGGCGGTTTCTTTGAAGGGCAGCAGCGGAAAAACGGTGGAGAAGGCAACCATCCAGGCGGTGCAGGAGGACGCCGCCAGCCCGGACAGCTTTACGGTTACGGTGGCTCTGCCTGAGGGCGGCTTTTCCGTCGGAGAAAGCGTGGAATTTACTGTTGCCAGGGAGGATGGGCCTTATACAAGCTGCGTCCCGCTCACGGCTCTTTACGGGAATAAGGGGCAGCAGTACGTCTATGTTCTGGATTCGCGGTCCTCTGTTTTGGGAGAAATACAGGTGGCGAGAAGGGTGGATGTGGTAGTGGAAGAGCAGAATGAGACAAACGCGGCTCTTCAGCCGGGAATGCTTTCCGCCTCCCAGAAGGTGATCACCGACGCGGACAGAGAAATTGAGGACGGCAGCCGTGTGCGGCTGCAGGAATCGTGACGGGGCTGATTCAGACGTTTCGCAGCCGGGCCAAACGTCTGATCCTGGGGCTGCTCATCCTGATCCTGTATGGGGAAGGGCTTCTGGCCTTTGTCAGTATGCAGAGAGAGCCTTCCGTATCTGTGTTTCTTGCGGGAGCATATCCGGATCAGGAGCAGGTAGAAGCTATTTTGGATACGGAGGAAAAGAAAGAGAAAAAAACAGCGGTCTGTTTTTACTGGGACGGCGGGATCGCGGAATTAACGGATATCATGTATGGAAGAACCGCCCGGGCTCTTTTGGGAGGTCTGTATGGAGACGCGGGGCTCTATGATCCCAGGCTGAACGGTTTTGCCTGGAACGATAAAAAGGGCTGCGTGATCGATGAGAAAACCTCCGCCGGACTTTTTGGAACAAGACAGGGAGAGGGCCGCAGCCTCAGTATCCAGGGGCGGGAATATGTGGTCCGCAAAGTGCTTCCCTGGAAGCAGCAGATGATTCTGATCCGTCCGGATCAGGAGGAGAATGTGTGTACCAGGCTGTTTTTGGAGGCCGTGGGAGGAAGCAGAGAAGCGGCGGCGCGCCAGTTTCTGTTAAGCTCCGGCCTGACGGGAACTATGGCCGGGGGAGATTTTTTAAGGACAGCGGCTGCGGGAGGCCTGGCGCTTTTTCCGGGAGCGCTTTTGGCCCTGCTTCTGGGAAGCGCCCTCAGGGAGCGAAAAGGATATACGGAAAAGGAGGCTGGGTTCTGGATCTGGACAGCCGCGGCGGCGCTGCTTCTGGGCGCGCTGTCCGTCTTTTTGTGGAATAAAATTGAGATCCCCCGGGACTGGATCCCGGGGCAGTGGTCGGATTTTACTTTCTGGCAGGAGAAGATCCAGACAGGCATGGAAAACCTTCGCCTTTATCTGATGCTCCCGAAAACGGTGCCGCAGACAGAAAATATCCTGCGGTGTTTTCAGTCTCTGATATTTTCTCTTTCTGCGTTTTTTCTTTCATTTTTCTGGAAGAGAGTTTGATTTTTCCAATTGTGATGCTGCGGAAAATGTGCTACACTATACTCAGCATGTATTTTTCAAAGAAAAGATAAGGAGAATGCAGTATGAGAAAAATTGCCATTGTTACGGACAGCAACAGCGGTATTACACAGGATCAGGGCCGGGAACTGGGCGTTCACGTTGTTCCGATGCCCTTTTATATTAATGATGTGATGTATCTGGAAGGGATCACCCTTACCCAGGAGGAATTTTATGAGCGGCTGAAAAAGGACGAGACGATCTCTACCTCCCAGCCAAGTCCGGCGGAGGTCTGCGGTCTCTGGGACAATCTTCTGAAGGAATATGACGAGGTGGTGCATATTCCCATGTCCAGCGGACTGAGCGCTTCCTGTGAAACCGCTATGGGGCTGGCCCGGAACTATGACGGAAAAGTACAAGTGGTAAATAATCAGAGGATTTCGGTGACCCAGAAGCAGTCTGTGCTGGACGCTATTCATCTGGCGGAGGCGGGCAGGACCGCGGCGGAGATCAAGTCTGTTCTGGAAGCTGAAAAGCTGGAGTCCAGTATCTACATCACGCTGGAAACCCTGAAATACCTTAAAAAAGGCGGGAGGATCACCCCGGCCGCCGCTGCCATCGGCACAGTGCTGAACTTAAAGCCTGTTCTTCAGATACAGGGAGACAAGCTGGACGCTTATTCCAAGGTCAGAGGCAAGAAGCAGGCCAAGCGCGTCATGCTGAAGGCAATGCGGGAGGATCTTGAAAAGAGATTTCCGGAATATGTAAAAGACGGCCTGATGGTGCTGGACGTGGTCTACGGAGGAAACCGGGAAGAGGCCGAGGAGTTCCGGGAAGAGGTAAGGGAAGCTTTTCCCGGCTTTGAGATCGGCATAGATATGCTGTCTTTAAGCGTCGCCTGTCATATCGGCCATGGCGCCCTCGCGATTACCTGCGCGAAAAAAGTGGCAGTCTGAGAGTCAAAAAGAATCTATACGAGGAGTCAGTAAAAGGATGAAAAAACTAATGGAAATTATGGCAGAGGAATTGTCCTCTGCCTTTGAAAAGGCCGGATATAACCCGGAATATGGAAAGGTAACCGTGTCCAACCGTCCGGACCTCTGCGAGTTTCAGTGCAACGGCGCTATGGCCGGAGCGAAGGCGTACAAAAAAGCCCCTTTCATGATCGCGGATGATGTGGTGGCTTATCTGAAGGACAGCTCTGTTTTTTCGAAGGCAGAGGTGGTGAAGCCCGGCTTTATCAACCTGAATGTAAAAGGCGATTTTCTCGGAGAATATATGAGGAAAATGGCGGAGGATGAAACATTTTCCGTAAACCGGACGGAAGAGCCGAAAACCATTATGATCGACTACGGCGGCCCTAATGTGGCGAAGCCTCTTCATGTGGGCCATCTCCGTTCCGCCATCATAGGCGAGAGCATCAAGCGTATCGGAAGATATGTGGGGCACAGGGTGATCGGCGACGTACATCTGGGAGACTGGGGACTTCAGATGGGGCTGATCATTACGGAGCTGAAGCACCGGAAACCGGAGCTGGTATATTTTGACGACAGCTATCAGGGAGAATACCCCGCCGAGGCGCCCTTCACTATCGGAGAACTGGAAGAGATCTATCCCTGCGCCAGCGCCAGATCCAAGGAGGATGAGGCATACCGGGACGAGGCTCTGGAGGCCACTCACCTTCTCCAGCAGGGCAAGCCGGGCTACATGGCTCTCTGGAACCATATCATGCAGGTTTCCGTCACCGATCTGAAGAGAAATTATGACAATCTGAAGGTCTCCTTTGATCTCTGGAAAAAGGAATCCGACGCGCAGCCCTATATTCCGGATATGGTGCGGAATATGAAGGATCAGGGCTATGCTTACGAGGATCAGGGAGCTCTTGTGGTGGATGTTAAGGAAGAGGGGGATACTAAGGAAATTCCTCCCTGTATGCTTCTGAAATCCGACGGCGCATCCTTATATACCACCACGGATCTGGCTACCATCGTGGAGCGTATGAAGCTTTATCACCCCGACGAAATCCTTTATGTGGTGGACAAGCGCCAGGAGCTTCATTTTATCCAGGTATTCCGCTGCGCCAGAAAGACCGGCCTGGTGGAAAAGGACACGAAGCTGTCCTTCCTGGGCTTCGGAACTATGAACGGCAAAGACGGGAAGCCCTTTAAGACGAGAGAGGGCGGCGTGATGCGCCTGGAGAACCTGATCGCGGACATAGATGAGGAAATGTACCGGAAGATCGTGGAGAACAGAAGTGTCAGGGATAAGGACGCACGGGAGACGGCTGAGATCGTCGGCCTTTCCGCTATCAAATACGGAGATCTGTCCAACCAGGCCACAAAGGACTATATTTTCGACGTTGACCGATTTACTTCCTTTGAGGGAAACACAGGCCCCTATATCCTTTATACCATCGTCAGGATCAAATCCATCCTCAGCCGTTATGCCAGGGAGGGCGGTACCATGGAAGACGGAGCGATCCTTGCCCCGGCAAACGACAGCCAGAAGAATCTTATGCTGGAGCTGACAAAATTCGGAAGCACAGTGGAGACGGCTTTTGAGGAGAAGGCGCCCCATAAGATCTGCGCTTATATTTACGAGGTATCCAATGCCTTCAACAGTTTTTACCATGAAACGAAGATTTTAAGCGAGGAGGATCCGGCCCGGAAGAAATCCTTCCTGAAGCTTCTTGAGCTGACCAGGGATATTCTGGAAACTGCCATTGATCTTCTCGGTTTCTCCGCGCCGGAGAGAATGTAAGACGGCAGAACTGGCGGAGCTGTCCGGAGTTTTCAGCGGTATTGCTTTCTCATGATGGGAAGGAGGTTGGGAACCAGTTGAAAACATGGAAAAAAATAATATGTATGATTCTCTGCGCGGTCATGCTGCCGGTGATATCCGGGCTGGGTACAGAGGCCGTGTTCGGAGAGGTCAAGGCGGCGGATTATCTGCTGCCTGATGCAGCCACCCGGTATTACACGGAAAGCGATATCAGCGGTATGTCGGTGAAGATTCTCTGTTATGCCAAGAATGAGATCTACGCCAGACATGGCAGAAAATTTCAGTCTAAGGAGCTTCAGGGATATTTTTCCTCACAGCCGTGGTATTACGGGAACGTAGAGCCGGGGGATTTTTCGGAGGACGCGTTCAACGCATACGAAAAGGCCAACGCCAAGCTTTTGACGGACAGGGAATTTGAGCTTCAGAGCGGCGGCTATGTTCTGGATCAGCCGGGTTACAGCTATTCAGATGTGGAGGACTATATCTACGGCGGCGGGGGATTTTCCATCAGCTCAGGGCTTTCCGTCCATTACAGCGAGGGTCTGGGATATCTGGAAACCGATTATTTTACGATATGCCTTCCGGGTAATATCTCCTGGGATTATGAGATCGTGGATCAGGATACCATTTCATTTATCTACACGCCCGCCAGGGATTCCGGCGTGGGCGGCAGGTTCCTCACGATCACGGCCTACGAATGGAGCGACAATGGATATGAATCTCTGCCTCGATGGAGCATAGCGGGACTTGACGAGGAGAGAAAATATGTTGCGTCGCTTCCGACGGATCTGCAGTATGATGCCAGCGATTCCCTGCAGACGGAGGAATTCCAGCGTCTGATCGACGCTGCGGAGAGATGCGACCGGAATAATGAGAACTCGATATTTTCAGTGAAGAACCCATAAAACAGAAAGTGAGAAGCTGCCGGAAGAACCGGAGAAAAGCCAGTTTTCAAGTACAGAAGCCGGAAATCCGTATCGGAAAAGGATCCTGATATGGATTTCCGGTTTTTGGTATATTATAGAACACCGTTGAGGGAGAGGACGCTTTCTGCGTGGACATCAACACCAACTTCCGAAACGGCTATAAGACCAGAGAGGACGCAAGTACACGCATGAGTGTCGATCAGATTTCAGATGTTGCTCTCTCAAATCCCGCCAGCAGGACATTACCTATATCGGCTATTACTGATGAAAGGAAGTGATTGGCTTATAAAGAAACCGAACACAGGAAATCCAAAGAACCACGCTCCGTAGGAACAACTAAAAAAATAATTAGCGAAGTATATTTTCATTGTAAGAAATACTGAATAGAAGTATAATATCCATGTTCAATTGGAATTTGGGTAATCAAAGTGAGGGCTTAAAATGCGTATTTTGGAATATGGCAATATAAATAATCCAACGATAATGCTTGTTCATGGTTTTGAAAGTCCATATCAAATATGTCTAAAGGGACAACCTTTCATACAAAAATAGGGCATTAAAAAGGTGGCGCAATTTTGCGTTAAGTCTTGGAAATGCCTTGTTTTATGGGATTTCTTTGACATTCTTTTGATTCTGCCAGAGGCTATGGTAAGCTGTAAATTCGAGATTCTTATCGCAGAGTATTTCTGTAGAGTAATTTTATTCGGAAAACGAACACCCCTATTTTCTTAAATCTATAAAAATATGATAAACGCTAAAAAGTATAAAGATGAAAATAGCCGTATGCTTGATAGAGAACAATTTAGCGCCAACCGTTTTGTCTTCGGTTGGCGCTTATTTTAGGCTTGCTCGAAAGGCTCGTTGCAGTCGGCGCATATTACATTTACCTTTCGGGTTGCCCGGATGATAGTGCCGCAACAGGGGCAAACATACTTGATGCTACGATTCTGGGATTTTTTACCGCCGCCTTTGGTGGTGCCTTCTATTGGCAGACGGTTGGCGTTGATTTTGCCCTCACCCAAGTTTTCCCTGATCCATGCCTCTGCCTCGGTGGTTAATGTAGTGATCGTCCAGCCATATTTATTATGTTTTTCGATATGCAGGCCATGAGCCTCGGCGGTAGCCTTGAATTTTCTGTTGTGGTAGTAGCCGTTGTTGCTTACGTCCTGTATCTCATGTACCAGATCATAGAGGTGCGCCATTTCATGTAAAAGTGTGGCGGCTAGCTCGAAGATAGGTCGGTCGAGATACTCGGCGCAAAGATTGATTTCCCGGTATTTCTCGCCGCTGGCGTTCCAGATTTCATTGATGCTGCACCAGCCATAGGCTCCGCGTCCGCCGTCCGGGGATACGGTGATGGCCGGGCGAGTCAGCTCATTCTCGTAAAAATGCTCGTTAAACAGGTCAAACATTTCCTCGGTTTTCTTTACGATTTCGGATATTTTTAGCATAATTGCGTCCTCCTTAAAGATATGTTTTATTTCTGTGAGTGACAGCTTACATATGACCGGCTAAAAAGCAAGCTCAAAAATCTTAAAACATATCTTTTCTTTTAATAGGGGGAACGTAATGGCCCCGCCGGAGCGGGGCCGAAATGCTATGCTGCGTGGAATCCTTGTTCTGTAAGTGCGTCTACTAATTCCTGATTTGATTTTCCGGTAAGGGTGCCGTCTCTGCCGATGGTATAGTCGCCTACTTGAAAGGCGTATGTAGGAGCTCGCATATATTTGGGTTTTTCTCCGATGAAATTCCCTACTGCCGTGGCCAGTTCTTTTCGCCGGGGGCCGTTTACATTGTAGTGGATTTCTATATCTTCCGGTTCTTCTGTGGAGGTTTCCTTGGGATCTTCCGGGCTGACGGTTTCTTCTGCGTCTTCGGATACTTCATTTGTAGGTTCTGGCTCAGCGGTTTTGGAAGCTGTCGCTGTAATGAAGTCGCCTATATTAAATGGCCGGATTTCTGCCAGTGCCGTAGTTTCTTCCGACCTTTCTTCGAGATGTTCTTCTGCGGGGGATTCCGGTGTCGGATCAGCTTGGGTGGAAGTGGCTTTCGCTGCTTTGGCGGCTGCCTTTTCTGCTCGTGTTATTTTGGCTCTTGGAGCGGGAAATTCGTCCGGTAATGCGCCTTTTTCATAATGGATTTGGAAAGTGATTTTTCCGTCCATGGGAATGTAGAAGTGGAAGTCCTTCATATCAATTTCTTTGATTGTGTCCGGAAGTTCGATATTCTTATATCTCTTTACTTCCTTGCCCTCTACCATGAGGCATACGGGAACCGCGTCTCTAAGTTTCGCTGTGATTTTACCTGTCTTCATAATGTTGTCCACCTTTCCTATTTGTTTGTGTTTTGATTGGCTGGTGCCTTGTGAGTGACAGCTTACACATTTTCGGTGGAAAGACAAGGCTTTTCTATCCCAAAAGTATATTTTTTAGAGAACAGATTTTACGTCATAAAAGTATCAAAAAGGATTATTAGGATACCGTTTGAAAAAAGCCAATCAGTGAGCGCTAATGAGAAGAACCAATGATAAGAAATATCAAAATTTCTCAAAATCATACTTCCGGTGGAAAATAAACTATGATATAATAAAAAATAGTAACTAAAAATAAGTTTAATGAAAGCAAAGCAAGGTTGACGTCTATGAAACGGTTTGGGTATAATCTGACAGACAGACAGTTTTTACCCATGCAAATATAGGCGTTTTGTTAAGGCATATCATGGCCGCAGATTATTGCGGAGATGGTCTGCCTTTTTTTGATGCTTTTTTCCTGGAAGGAGGTATATTGGAGACAAATGGCCCTCTTTCTTTTTAGGCCTATTATTAGAACTGGCACAGAATAGATGTTATGCGCCAGAGATTCAGGCTTGAAATATTGGAATGGGAAAAAGGACTACGAAAGGAAAAGGAGGTTTTTATAATAGAATGAAAATAAGAAGAAAAAGACGGATAAAGCAAGTGTCCGTCTGTATGTTGGCAGCAGCATTGCTTTTTTCATCGGGTTTCAGCTACTCAGTGCTGGCAGAGGAAGGAACCGAACCGACCACAAAACTGACGACAGAACCAACGACGGAGCCGATCACCGAACCGACGACTGAACCGATCACGGAGCCAACGACGGAACTAATCACCGAGCCGACCACAGAACCATCTACAGAGCCAGTTACCGAGCCAACTACAGAACCGGATACGGCTGTGACGGATGTGCAGAATCTTATCAATGCCCTCCCAACGGCGGAAACCCTTGCCGCCATGAGCGCAGAGGAACAGCAGGCCGCTCGTGAGAAGCTGGATTCCGTTCAGCAGGCATATATGGCTCTTAGCGATGAACAGAAAGGGCAGGTAACCGGAGCCGAGATCTTTGACAGACTTTATGAGTTTTTCAACAAAGCAAAGAATGAAGCGCCGACCGCTGATACTACGTTGAAACAGGAAACACTAACTACGGAAGAGGAAACTGAAAAAGTTACCTGCACCTGTGAAACCGCCTGTCCCGCAGATGCGGTCAATACAGACTGCCCGATGTGCAGTGCGGACAGCGCCCAGTGTACCGGCACAATGCCGGAAGCAAATACCGTTCTGTTAGGAAATGAACCAGATACAACGGTGACAGATGTGCAGGATCTCATTGACGCCCTTCCCACAGCGGAGGAACTGAAGGCTATGCCATCAGAGGAACAGCAGGCGGTCTATACACAATTATGCGAAGCCTATGACGCATATGAAGCCCTGTCGGACGAGCAGAAATCACAGGTAACCGGAGCAGAGATTTTTGATGCCTTGTTTGCGGTCTTCAACGGGATGACAGAACCATTGGAAGACCGGATTATTACTGGCGGCACGTATTCCAACAGTGATTTTGCGGATATGCAGTCTGGTGAGACGTTAAAGATCACGGGAGGAGAGACGGTATTTACAGATGATATATGGCTCCCTGAAGGTGTGAAGCTTGAAATTACGGGCGGTGTTGTGAGGACGAGCGGTGTCATTAGTGCACATTCTGTCGCGCTTGACGGTGATGCAGTAGTGCTTTGTAATTATCTCGGCTTTTCTGTGTTGGATGGCACTTTTATGAATAAGGGTATTCTGATTCAAGAATACTTTAACGCCGGTCAAGTTTATGGTAATGTATCCTTGCTCGTGGATTTGACAATTCCAACGGGTTATAAATTTTATATAATGGGATCTTTGACGATTCCAGAAAATGTGACGCTTACCAACAATGGCGAGATTGTGGAAGGCGGGACACTTTCAGTCCAAGGCGATGTGGATGGGACGGGATCTGTGGACAATACCGTTACGGTGAACAAAAAGAGCCAGACTGCAACGGCGATCCCGCTGGAAAATATGAGCCGAACCGACAGCAGTATCACGATACCCACCGTGTCGGGACAGAAGTATGCCATTACAGAAGAGAATACAGCACCAGGAATGGACGCATCTGAGTGGCAGGATGGGATCGGCGGCGACTTGACATTCAATGATTTACAGTCTGGAACGAAATACTATTTGTGGACATATCTGCCTGGAAATGCTTATTATGCCGATTCTGCTGCAATAAGTGCAGAGGTGACAACGATACCCGTTGCCGGGGACGTACTCATCAATTATAAGGCGGAGACGATTTCTTTTGCCGACACACTGGAAGTGAATACATCGGAGAATTTTGATGGTACTTCTATAGCGAACAATGGCTCCATTACAGATTATATCAAAGATACGGATCAAACCATCTATGTCCGGGTAAAGGCAACCGTTGATACCGCAGCAAGTGAAGCGACCCCGGTCACCATCCCGGCGAGGCCGGCAGCGCCTGTGGCGAGCCTTTCGATTATATCAGGTGTTCCAAACAAACTATTTGTATTATATACAGGTAACGAATCTATTGAAGCCAGGATAAAGACGGATGCAGGTGATTATGGATTATGGCAAAGTGAAAGAACTTTTCTAAATCTTAGGACAAGTGATACTTATACAGTCCAGATAAGAAAAGCGGCAACAACAGATTCTTTTGCTTCTGTTCCAGTGACAAAAGAAAACTGCAGGACAGCCCCTGCAATGTATGAAATCACGATTCCAAAAACTGCTGACGTCGGTGGAAACGCAGCCAGCATAGAGATAGCTGATGGTAATATGCCTTTTGACTTGGGAACCGGCGGACAGGTGGATGTGAAGGTAAAGAGTGGTCTTAACAGTGATGGAACCCTTGCCCTTACCAGAGAAAATGATCCATCAACAACGATCGCATCGCAGATGAAGGTAGGCGGAGATAAATTTACAGACTTAACGAAAAGTGTCGCTGTGTTCAAGAAATTCAGCGATGAAGCGGTACCGATAAGTTTCGATGTCCCGAACCTCCCGACAGGCGGAACGACCATCCCGGCAGGAACTTACAAAGGGACAGTGACCTTTGAAATCTCATACAGCGAGCCATAAGGAGGAATTTACCCGATGAATAAGACAGCAAAAACAATCCTCATCGCTCTGCTGGCGGTAGTCCTTGTGTGCGGCGGCGTCTTTGTGGGCATGAACTGGAATCACTGGTTTGGCAGGGAGGAAACACCAGTAACCGCAGAGGTGGACCCGGATGCAGAGGACTACACCGGCGACCGGGACACCTACACGGGACAGAAGAACACGGACACCATCGACATCCCCGGCTTTGCGGCCATGAACTTCCAGGCCGGGGTCACGGAGCAGGCCGTGAACCTTTATAACCCGGAGCAGAACACCTGTTACTTTAAGATGACCATCCTTCTAAGCGACGGAACAAAGCTGTGGGAGAGCGAACTGGTGGAGCCGGGTAAGGCAATCTATGAGATCACATTAAATGAACCGCTTGAAGCCGGGGAATATGAGGACTGTACCCTGAAATATGAGTGCTTCGAGCTGAACGACGAACAGACGCCGCTGAACGGCTCTGAAATAAAATTTTCTTTAAATGTTCTGGAGTAAATACATTGTCCATAGAAGGACGATGAGAAAGAGAACATATCATAAAAAATGTTGATGCCACGGAAGGCAGGAGGAATGAAAACATGAAGAAAAAATTAGCGGCAGGGATTTTAAGCATGGCTCTGGCTGTGGGGATGGTATTGCCGGTAAGTGCTGCGGATACAAAGGATTTGACTGTAACCTATACACAGGGCGAAAGCTATCTTTTGTCCATACCCGCCAGCGCACAGGGGCTGAGCCTTAGCACTACCCAGGATGTGACCACTGATGTAGGTGTGACGAGCGTAAACCTTGCGCCCGGAAGGAAAATCCAGGTCAGCGTAACTGCAGGAGTTGACAGCAGTGGAATCGTGGAACTGACACAGACCGGAGGTACTGTTGTCCTGCAGAGCAGCCTGACTTTAAAAGAGACAGGCGCACCCGTTATTCTGAATCAAACATTTGCGGAATTTACAACGGACGGCAGCAAGACACTGAACTTCTCGGCGTTGAAAACACAAGATAATTCCCAGGTAAAAGCAGGCTCCTACAGCGGAACGATTACTTTCAGTGCGGATATTACCCAGTGATCAGAAAGGCTGTAAGGACAGCCGATGTTAAATTTGTTTATGCCATGGACGGCAGGAGGAAGAAAAGCATGAAGAAAAAATTAGCGGCAGGAATGTTAAGTGCGGCGCTGGTGGCAGGGATGGTGTTCCCGGTGTATGCACAGGATACACAGAAAGGGGAGGTTACTGTGACAGCAACGGTGGACTCTGCTTATACCCTTAGTGTACCAAAAGTTCCGGTGAATATTCCTTATGGACAGGTTAATACGGACTTAGAAATAACCGTATCCGGTAATGTGGCATCTGATAAGACCGTCAGCGTGACCACAGTGGACGGAAGCCTGAAAAGTGGAAATCTGGAGCTTCCTTATACAATAGATTCGACTGCGCTTAGCTGGGCAGGAACAGAGATTACCAAAGACGGAACTACGAAAAAGGGTGTCTTGACAATCAAGAAGGAAACATGGGATGCGGCGCAGGCAGGCACTTATACGGATACAGTTACCTTTACGGCAACCATGCAGTAATCATACAGCCAGTACAAATTTGTTGAGAAAGGAGGGATTGACGTGCGGATGAAACGATTGCTGGCTGTTATGGCCGGCGCATTGTGTTTCTGTTCCGCCCTGCTGTTTCCCGTTCAGACGCAGGCGTCAGAGCAGAGCAACGGAACAGTGACAATTACAGCTACGGTTCCTGAAACCCATACAGCCACGCTTTCGATTACCGGAGAGGGTACGGTTACCATGGACGGGAAGACGTATACGGCACAAAGCCAGGAACTTGAGATTCCCCGTCTGGAGGAACTTGTGTGGACATTTACTCCGGCAGATGGATATGAGCTGGATACAGTTCTGTATAACGGGACAGATGTGACCGGGAAACTTGCAGACCAGAGCTATAAGGCTGATCCGGTATATGAGAACGGGACGGAAGTCAGTGTGACCTTTACAAAGGAGAGCGGCAAAGAGAGTGACACGGAAAAAGGCACCGGGAACAGCGGACAGCAGTTCGGAGGGACTTCATCCGGTAAAGATTCTCCAAAGACGGGCGACCCTTCTGATATTTATCCATGGATGATTGCATTTTTCGCATCACTGTCAGCGGCGGGAGGAATTGGCCTGATTTCAGTTAAAAAGAAAAAGAGTGAGAGCGATTAGGATAAAAGGCAGCCGGAAATCTATTGGAGAGTACGGCTGCCTTTTGCCGGATATGCTTATTTTGTAACCCTTATGAAGATTTATTTTTTACAAAGCAACAGAAGTTTGATTACAGGAAAATGTAATCTGAAAAATATTGGTGTCGGCAAGGAATTTGTTGCTTGCCGTTTATTGACTTGGGACAACCTGCGCATGTAGATTGTCCCTTTTTTCATGGAGGGAGGTATCGGTATGTGTAAATATCCATAGAATTTCCGGTTTCAGGTACAGTGCGAAAAAGTTTTTCAAGTTTTTTCCTGAAAACTTTCCGGTTTGGCTCTCCCAGATGTGTTCTATTAGTATGAGGGGGTGAGAAAGACCACGCTAAAAATCTGAATAAGGAGGGACTTGTCATGCCATTTCCCTCTGACCGTGAAACACGTATTTGCGGGATGTTTGATTCTTTTTGTAAAAAGGTATCCTGCAACTTTCTCAGAAATTTAGAGCGGGCCGAAAGTAATAGAACGAAACATTATTCTGACGAGCCGGTAGAGTACCTGCTGGAATTTGTAGGCCATGCGGACGAGTATCCTTCGGATTCTCTGGTTTTGGAGCTGGACGGATATTCCTGCATGATGGAAAGCGAGATTTTATTTGAAGCATTGCAGGCATTAAAGGTAAAGGAGCGGCAGGTATTGCTTTATAGCTTTTGGCGCGAGTTTACCGATGTAGAGATTTCCAAAGAAATGGAGGTGACTGCCCGGACGGTTTATAACCTGCGGCAGCGGGCGTATAGCAAGATCCGGGAATTTTATGAACGAAGGGGACGAGATCCATAAATTGAGCTATGACCTGATACATAGGGCGGCCCATGGGGAGCGGGAAGCGTTGGATGAAATCCTGCGGATCTATGAGCCGTACCATAATACCTTAGTGACGGAATATATCGTGGGTGCGGATGGAAAAGTTTATCCGCAGATCAATGAGGATAAAAAGGTGATGATCCAGATGCACCTTGTAGATGCGATCCAGAAGAAATGGAGGAAACTGATATGAGGCTGAATTGCGACCTGTTTGAGTTTGCCTATGTGCCGGGGTGGTATGGGCAGCTTGACAGTCTGGCCGGACTTGCCTTGCCGGAGCCGTGGCGTTTCCGTGACCCGAAGTATTGTACGAAAAATCCAGACACTCCTATATTAGAGCGTTACATCCATACGATCTTTAAAAAGCAAGTCATTGATTTTAATGAGGAAAATGCCCCGGAGCGGGCGGCGCGGTATTTCCATGTGGAAAATGAATCCTGCTGCTTTCATACCGGCCTTTATACCCGCAGATATAAGGCAATCTACGGATGCTTTGAGCGGAACAAGAGGCAGGATACTACGAGGGGATGGTTTTTCCGGGGATTTGCGGACGAGCTTTCCCCACTGCTGAAATATGTCTCTCCGCTTCCGGGGAAACCCCGCTATGATATGGCGCAGTATGGCGTCAATTATAATCCTGAATGGCCTATAAGGGTGAATATCGACCATATCCTGGGGGATGCGGAAAATGTATCCCGTCTGCCGGGCGCGATCCGCCAGGCGCAAAACCTGCCCCTGCTATTGGAAACGGCAGTTGAGCTTGCGCGGCGGAAAGCGGCGGTAGAGCCCGGCATTGTGGTTCCCCAGGGCTATCAGGGAAAGGTTCAGTATCTCCTGCCGCTTTGTCTGATGGATATGGAGGTGCCTGACCTTGCCATGACATTGACCATTATGGATGGTTATTACCTTGGCAATACCTGCCTTACCCTGGAAATGGCTTATCTGAATGCCCGTGTGCTGGCCCGGCCTATCGCTCCATGGCTTACCGGACTTGTGGCATAGGGCATTACATAGCAAGATCGGCACTTCCCTTCCTGCAGGCGGATGCAGAGAAAGGGGTGTAACATGCACGATAAGAAGGAGGAAAAGACCAGTGGACTAGAGAAGAACAGGAGGCCGATCTGCTGTCCGAAATGCGGGACGCGCCTGATGGACGCAGTATCGGGAACGAAGATCCAGTATATTACCCCGAGGAAATGCCGGTATCCCGATTTTATTATCAAGTGCGGGCACTGCGGCATTGAAATCGGGGTGATCACAATTAAATAATATCCAGATCCGTTCCGGGAAATGGCCGGGACTGACCGGAGATACCGCCACGGTAATACGTCACGGCCCGTAAGAATGTATACGGGCCGGGGGAACGGCTGGCTAAACCGGGAAATGATCAAATGCGTTTGTTTGAGCATGATGCGCGGAGGGAAGATTTCATTCGGATATAAAGACCGACCCTCCAATACGCCATCTCCCATATAGGTGGGGTGGATATGATATTGAGCCTGACAGGCGGCACTTCGTGTGCTGTTTGTCAGGCTCTTTTTCGTTTACGGCGGCGCAGGTGCCGCCTGCCGGGCTCCGAAAGGAGAACGGCAAAATGAAGATCAAATATGAGTTTGTGACTGGTGAGAGTACGGAAATTGAGGTGGAGGATACTTTGGGGGAGCTGCTGGTGGATTTCGACCGGCAGGAATATAACAATGACCATAAAGAAACCCGCCGCCATACTTCCTTGGACGGCATGGAGTATGAGGGGGAATGGTTTGCTTCTGGGCAGGATGTTCTGGGGGAGGTTTTAAGCCGGGAGGATGCGGCCAGGCTTTACCGGGCAATGGCCAGGCTTTCCGCTGCCCAGCGGGAGCTGGTGTTAAAGGTTTACTTTGAAAATCGGAGGATCGTGGATATTGCCGGGGAGGAAGGGGTTAGTGAGGCGGCTATCCGCAACCGTTTGAAGAAAATATATAGAAAAATGGAAAAATTTTTGGTTTAGGGGGTTCGGATATGTCTTTCCCGTGGCCTAAAGGTGAGGGAGAAAAAATGTCCCTCAGAAAGAGGTGAAAGGCATATGAAACATAACTTGAAGATCTGTCTTGCGGATCAGCCGGATTCCGGCGGCATTGTCCGCTGCAGGAGGGTTTCCATGCGGGAGCGGCTGCTCCGTTGTCTGTTTGGGAAACGGCAGAGGATCACCATTATTGTCCCCGGAGACAGTGTAAAGATGGTGTCCCTGCAGGAAGTCCGGGAGGTGGAGAGCCATGGCAGCGCTTAATGGAGAGGCGGGCGATTTCCCCATGCCGGTGAAGGCGGTTCCCTACAGACATCAGATGGAAGGGTTCCGTTTTGCCTGTCGGCTTTTCGGCCTGCTGCCGGGAGTGGACGGTGGAAAACCGGAATTGGTAAGCGCCGGATGTGCGCTTTTGATGGAAATGGGGACAGGCAAGACGCTTACTACCATCGGCATTGCCGGAGCCCTGGCGGAAAGGAAATTGATCCACCGGGTAATGGCTGTGGCTCCGCTCTCTATCCTTGGCGTATGGGAAGAAGAATTTCAGAAGTTTGCGGATTTCCCTTATTGCCTGGCGGTGCTTAGCGGTACGGGGAACCAGAAGCGGGATACCCTCCGGCATATGACAGGGACGGCTCTGCAGGTCGTGGTCGTGAATTATGAGAGCGCATGGCGGATGGAGAAGGATTTTGCGGCATGGAAACCGGATCTGATCATTGCGGACGAGGGGCATAAGATCAAAACCCATAATATCGCAGCCAGTAAGGCGCTGCACCGTCTGGGGGCGAAGGCAAAATACCGACTTTTGCTTACGGGTACGGTGGTGACGAATAAAGCCATTGATGTTTTCAGCCAGTATAAATTCCTAAATCCGGGTATCTTCGGGCAGAGTTTTTATGTGTTCCGCAGCCGCTATTTTGACATGGTGGGATATGGGAACCATACCCCGGTGCTGAAAAAGTCCATGGAAGCGGAGCTGATGGAAAGAATGCACCGGATCGCTTTCCGCGCTACGAAGGAGGAGTGCCTGGATCTGCCGGAGACTACGGATATATACCGGCAGGTGGAATTGGAGCCTGCGGCCATGAGGATCTATCGGGGGCTTGTGAAAGAGAGCTATGCGGAGCTTGAGGGCGGCGAGGTTACGGTTACGAATATCCTTACCCGGCTGCTGCGCCTGTCCCAGCTTACGGGAGGGTTCCTGGGGAGCGATGAAACCTCTGCCATGGAGCAGGTGAGCGCGGCCAAGCTCTCCGCTTTGGAGGATATTCTGGATGGGGCTGTGGCCGAGGGGAAGAAGCTGGTGGTGATCGCCCGTTTCCTGCCGGAGATCAAGGCGATTTGTCGGCTTTTGGAAAAGCGGGGCATGAAATACTCCTGCATTACCGGGGAGGTAAAAGACCGGGTGGCTCAGGTGGATGATTTCCAAAATGACCCGGCGGTCATGGTATTTGTCGGCCAGATCGCTACGGCGGGGCTTGGCATTACCCTGACGGCGGCGTCTACCATGGTTTTCTATTCTTTGGATTATTCCATGAGTAATTTTGAACAGGCAAAGGCGCGGATTCACCGCGTAGGGCAGAAGATGTCCTGTACCTATTTTTATCTGGTGGCGCAGAAAACGGTGGATGAAAAGGTACTGCGGGCATTGAAAAATAAGGCCGATCTGGCGCGGATGCTCGTGGATGATTACCGCAGCGGGAGGAACCCGTTTGCGGGTTAGGAGGATGTATGGATACACAAAAAATGTTTGAGCTGGCGGATCAGCTCCGGGCGCTGCGGGAGGAAAAGGCGGATACGGAGCAGAGGCTAAAGGAGATCAACGCCCAGATCGAGGATACGGATTTTAAGCTGTCGGAAATGATGGCGGATACGGAGACGCAGAATTTTACCCGCGCCGGTATGATGTTTTGCCTGACGAGCAAAACCCGCGCTTCGGCAGCAGGCGGGCGGAAGGAGGACTTGTTCGCCGCTTTGCGGGAGGCCGGTTTCGGGGATCTGATCTATGAGACGGTCAATGCCAATTCCTTGTCGGCTTTCGTAAAGGAACAGCTTTCGGAGAATGGGGATATGCTCCCTGATTGGCTCTCCGGGTTAGTAAATGTATTTGAAAAGACCAGCGTGAGCCTGAGGAAGGCATCGAAGTAAAGGAGGATATGTTTGATGAGTAAACAGACGGAAACGAAAAATGAGGTTACACAGCGTCCGGGATTTTTGTCCCTGGCGGAGTTTAACATGGATACCTCCATGGCGGAGGAGCTGGAAGGCTTAGAGGGTGGTTTTGACCGGGTGAAGATCCCGGCTGGCGGGGCGATCATGTTCGAGCTGCCGGGCGAGGAGGCGGATGAGCCGGAAATGGTAAAGGAATTTTCGGCGGTCATTTTGTACCACCATCCCCTGATGCAGTATTACAAAGAAAAATATACGGGCGGGAGCAATCCTCCGGACTGCGGCAGCTTTGACGGGATGACCGGGGAGGGGATACCGGGCGGCGTATGCGCTCAATGCCCGCTGAATCAGTTTGGCTCAGGGGAAAATAACAGCAAGGCCTGCAAAACCCGCCGGAGGGTATTTCTGCTCCGGGAGGGGGAGCTGTTCCCGATGATCCTCTCCCTGCCTACGGGTTCCATGCGGGAATTTTCCCGGTACATTAAGCGGCTGCTTTCCAAAGGCCGGAAAAGCAATTCTGTGGTGACGCGCTTTACGCTGAAAAAGGCGACTAATAGCAGCGGGATCGCCTACTCCCAGGCGCAGTTTTCCATTGACCGCCCGCTTAGCAGTGAGGAGCAGCTTTTGATCACGAAGCTGTCGGAGCAGGTGAAGGGATACAGCCGCCATGTAGGCTTTGATATGGAGGAAGCTGCGGAGGCGGATGTGCCGTTTTCCGATGAGGAACCGGGTGGGGAGATCCCGCCCCTGCGTTAGCGTATATCGCCCATGCGGGGAAGGCTCCCTTCCCTGTATGGGCGGATTGGAGGAATGTATGGATTATCAATGTGTATTATCCCTTTCCCGGATACGGGAATATCTGTCCGGGGCAGCGGTGGTTGGTTTCGATTTTGAAACCGCGCCTATGGAGGAATACCGCTTGGAGGAGCGGGCCGCCCTGGATGCCCATAAGTCGGTCATTGCCGGGGTGAGCTTTTCCGTCTCCGAGGGGAGCGGCATTTATGTGCCCCTGCGGCATAGGGCCGGGGAAAATGCGGCGGCTCCGGGGGAAATATGGCAGTATCTTCGGCGGACATTTTTTGAGAATGGGGAGATCGTGAAGGTGGCCCATAACCTGGCGTTTGAGGCCATGTTCTTATATGCGGAGCAGATCATGCTGCAGCCGCCCTGCTATGACACCATTGCGGCGGCGCAGCTTACTTTAAAGAGCGGGACAAAATTCCGGGGACTTTCGGATAGCGGATTGAAAACCCTTGTTCCGCAGCTATTCGGTGTGGAGTTGCCGGATTTCCTTACTGTGACAGATGGAAGGTATTTTGACGAGCTCTCCCCGCAGGATGGGGAAACGGTGCGGTATGCCTGCGCGGATAGTGATTATGCCCTCCGGCTCTACCATTTGTTTAATGAATGGTTTGACCGTTATCTTCCCCGGCATCGGTTTCTGGTGGAGCAGGTGGAAAGCCGGACGGCGGTTTACTGCGGCTTCATGCGCTACAATGGCCTTTTTATGGATCAGGCGGCCATGGAGGAAAAACGGAAGGAAACGGAAGAAAAAATCTCCCATATCCGTGAGGAGATCGCTTTCCTGATCGGGGACGTGAAGATCGGGGCCAACGCCTCTACTTCGGCATTTAAAAATTATCTTTATAAGGATTTGGGGCTTCCGGTATTGAAAACTACAGAAAAATACCAGGAAGCGGCGGACGATGAGACCATGATCCTGCTGGCGGACTGGTGCCGTAAGAACCGCCCGGAGCTTACCCGGCTGTTTGAGCTGGTACAGGAATACCGGCGGCTGGGAAAGATCAAAAGCACCTACCTGGACGGTTATCAGCAGCATATCAATGGTGCGACCGGCTGTATCCATCCGGATCTGCTGCCCCTGGGTACGGAAACGGGGCGGTTTTCCGCCCGGAACCCGAATTTACAGAACATGCCCCGGAAGGGGAGTGACCCGGTGGGTATCCGCAACCTTTTTGTTGCACCCCCTGGGTGTGCGGTGATGGAGCTGGATTATTCCCAGGTGGAGCTCCGTGTAGGCGCTTTCTACTGCCGGGATGCGCGGATGCTTGCCGCCTACCGGGAGGGCGGGGATATTCATGCACAGACCACCTCGGTCATTTACCATATCCCGGTGGAGCAGGCGGCGGATAAAAATGCGCCGGATTATAAGGAGCGGAGAACCATAGCGAAGAACTGTAATTTTGGAGTCTTTTATGGCCTGTTTCCAAGGGGACTGCAGAAAACCCTGAAATTTAAGGCGGGGTTGGATGCTTCCATGGAAGAATGTGAGACGATCATAGCAAACCTGAAAGCCGGGTATCCGATGCTTTCCCGCTGGCAGGAGCAGACGAAGCGGAGGGCCGCCGCGCGGCGGTACAGCGAAACATGGCTGGGGCGCAGGCGTTATCTCCCCAATATTGTTTCTGAGGATTGGGGGAAAAAGAGTTTTGCTGAGCGGTGTGCCATGAATACGCCGATCCAGGGTACGGCGGCGGATATTGTAAAACTGGCCATGGCGCGGCTGGTTTTGGTACTGCCGGAGTATCCGTGGATTATGCCGGTGCTTACGGTACATGACAGTTTGGTATTTTATGTGCCGGAGGATAAGGTCATGGAGGCCGGGTGGCTGGTAAAGCGCCTGATGGAGGAGCAGCCGTTCCCGGAGTTTGATGTTCCCCTGGTAGCGGAGGCTGCCGCCGGGAGGAATTATGGAGAATTGGAAGATTTGGAGGTGGGGGAATGAGCGCGAATCTTTATAATGCCGAGGGGTATCTGGATACTACGGCCTACGCTGCCCTTACGAATGTTGAACAGGAGGCAAAGCGCAGCGCCTACCGCCCGTTGGTCTTTATCTGTTCCCCTTATGCCGGGGATCGGGAGAAAAATTCGGAGAGGGCGAGGGCGTTCTGCCGGTTTGCGGTATCGGAGCATTGTATCCCCATTGCGCCCCATCTTTTGTTCCCTCAATTCATGGATGAGGACGATCCGGCTCAGCGCCGCCTGGGAATTTTCTTCGGGTTGGTCTTGCAGAGCAAGTGCCGGGAGGTATGGGCTTTTGGCGGAAGGATCACAAAGGGGATGGCGGTGGAACTGGCCAAAGCCCGTGAGCGGGGACTGACGATCCGGTATTTTACAGAGGAATGTGTGGAGGTGATACGGAAATGAAACAGGCATTGAATGTTCCTTTAGAAGAATTTCTCCGGCCCTTTTTCGGGCCGGGGGAAAAGATCTGTCTCCGTATTTTTGATGACCGGAAAACGGGAACCTTTAAAGGGGCGAAGCTGGAAACGGACTTGTCCGGTATTCCTGGCCTTATGGATACCTTGAAGCGGCATAATGGGCAGAACCGGGGCATTTATTTTGTCGTCAATTCCGGCGGGCATGAGGATGGGGAGATCAACCGGATCAATGCACAGTTTATGGAATGTGATGAGCTTTCCCTGGAGGAGCAATGGAAGCAGATCGAGGCGTTCCCTTTGGAGCCGTCCCTGATCGTGAAAACCCGGAAATCCCTGCATACCTACTGGCTCATGCGGGATGCAAAGGTGGCGGATTTCCGCCGGGTGCAGAGGCGGCTGGCAGCGAAATTCCATGGGGATAAGTCCTGCGTCAATGAAAGCCGGGTGCTGCGCCTGCCGGGGTTCTATCATTGCAAGGGGGAGCCGGTCATGGTGGAGTGTGTCCATTTCCGCCCGGAACTTCGGTATACGCAGGAGGAATTGGAGCGGTATCTCCCTCAGGTAGAGGAAGAAGGGTCGGCTTCGGATGCGCCTGTGGGAAAAGGGACGCGGCAGGGACTGGCGCTTGTCCTGAAACGGTGTGCCTTTCTGGCGCACTGCCGGGAACATGCGGCCACCCTCCCGGAACATGACTGGTATGCCATGATTGCAAATCTGGCCGTTTTTGAGGGCGGAGAGCGGGCGATCCATGAATTGTCCGCTCCCTATCCCGGCTATCAGGCAGCGGAAACCCAGGAGAAGATTCGGCATTTCCTAAAAAGCGGGACGAAGCCGATCACCTGCCGGGCGATCCGGGAGAAAGGGTTTGCCTGCCCGCGCATGGAGGACGGCTCCTGTACCTGCAAGGCTCCGGCGGCGCTCTGCTATCTTCCGATGGAATTTGACGAGCTTCGGGAAATGCTTGCTGCTTCGGCGGTACATAAATCACCGGTGGAGGATATACGGGCCGCCAAGCAATTTGTAAAAGAGGCGCTTTATAATATCGAGCCGTTGGATGCGGGAACCTTCATCGAGTATGAAATGAAGGAGCATTTCCGGCTGAAAGCGGGGGATGTACGGGCGCTGGCCTCTTACCATAAAGAACTGTATAAGGCATATGCGGCCAACCGTGGAAAGCGGCAGGCGGCGGAGGAAAATGGGTTCCCGGAATGGTATGAGATGACGGAGCGCGGCGGCCTCCGTTTCCTGTCCGGTATCCTGGCGAATTTCCTTGCGGAAAATGTAAAGGCGTTTTATACGGCCAGCAGCTATTTCTTTTATGAGGACGGCGTGTACCGGGAAAGCGAGGATATGGCGGCAGCGGCAAAGGTGCGGGAATATATGCTGCCGCGCACGGTAACGATGCAGGCGATCAATGATACGGTGGGACAATGGAAAATGCTGGTTCGGAAACCGGTGTCGGAGATCAATAGCAACCCGTTTGTGCTGAACCTGAAAAACGGCCTGTATCATGTGCTGGAAGGGACATTCCGGGAGCATACGCCGGATTATTTTTCTACGGTACAGCTTAAAGCCGCCTATGCGCCGGAGGTGGACTGCCCGCAGTTTTTGGCATACATGGAGAGTATGCTGGCAGAGGAGGAGATCGCCCTGGTACAGGAAATCTTCGGTTATCTTCTGATCCCGGTCAATAAGGCGCAGAAATCCTTTGTCTTTGTAGGAGCGCCCAACGCGGGGAAAAGTACCTTGCTGAATGTGGTACAGGAAATCCTTCTGGGTAATGAGAATGTGTCTAATATCCCCTGGCAGAATTTAGGGGATCGGTTTAATAAGGCGGAGCTGTTCGGGAAGCTGGCGAATATCTTTGCTGACCTGCCCTCTAAGAGCATTGACGATAACGGGATGTTCAAGGCGCTTACCGGCGAGGACTTCATTACCGCTGAGCGCAAGAACAAAGATCCGTTTTCGTTCCGGCCCTATGCCCGGTTTTTGTTCTCCTGCAATGAGATCCCCCGCAACTATGGGGATCGCTCGGAGGGGTTTTACCGGAGGCTCATTATCATCCGCTTTGAGCGGTCGGTTCCAAAGGCAAAACGCGATCCGAACCTGGCGGAGAAGCTGGCCGCTGAGCGGGATGGGATTTTGATGTGGGCGCTTGCCGGGCTGAAACGCCTGATCGCGGCGAATTATGATTTCAGTGAAACGGAGCGGACGCGGGCAGAACTGGAAAGATACCGGATTGAATCAAATAGCGTTTTGTCTTTCGCTAAATTGTACTGCGAGAAAAGGGAGGATGGCTGTGCCGTGCGGGATGATCTGTTCCTGCGGTACAAGGAATACTGCGGCAATGCCGGGATGAAGCCGGTATCCCAGACGAATTTTAATAAGGAGCTGGAAGCGGGATACCCGGAGCTGAGCCGTGGACGGGATAAGCTCTCCAAGCGCCGGGTATGGCGCGGGATTGCCTATGTGGAGGGAGGTGTAGGGGCAGATTAGGGGCGGCGTGGAACCGGATGAACCGGGAAAACCGGGGTTTCCCTATTCCTTGCGTGTAGGAACCAGAGGGAAAGATTCATAAAAATAAGAAAAAAATATATAGTGTGAATTTTACCCGGTTATTCCGGTTTTTCCGGCACGTTTGCCCTATGCCTGGCCTATGTTGGAACGTGATATTGTGGCCGCGATTCTGCGGTATTTGAAAAAAGGGAACCGCTGTTTTGCCTGGAAAACCCACGGCGGGATGTATGGCACGGCGGGAATACCGGATATCATTGCCTGCATTGATGGCAGGTTTTACGCTTTTGAGGTGAAGCAGCCTTCCGGGCGGCTTACCCGGTTGCAGGAGGTGGCATTGGAACGGATCAGGGCTGCTGGCGGAGCGGCGTATATGGTAACTTCTGTAAATGATGTAAAGGACGCCATTATGGCGGAGGGAGGTGTCTTATGACGGTAAAGGAATATCTCGGACAGGCTTACCGGATTGACCAGCGGATCAATAGTAAGCTGGAGCAGGTGGGGAGCCTGCGAGCCTTGGCTACGAAAGCCACGGCGGCCATATCGGATACGCCGTCCGGCGGGAGCAGGAATGTGCAGTCGATGGAGAGCGTCATTGTGAAGATCATTGATCTGGAACATGAGATCAATGCGGATATAGATATGCTGGTGGATTTGAAACGGGAGATCGTAAACGTGATCAAGCGGATCAGCAACCCGGAATATCAGACGCTTTTAGAGCTGCGGTACTTATGCTTTTATTCTTGGGAGAAGATTGCCGTGGAAATGGATTACGATCTGCGGTATATGCACAAGCTGCATAAGAAGGCGCTGGATCAATGCTCCGCCTTTGTACCGGCGGGGAAGGAATAAGAAAATGGGCGCATTTCCGGGGATGGAGATGCGCCTTTTAAGCAATTCTAAGTATTTCTTTTTTTCTTCAGCAAAGAGATGGAACCGAATACTATAGATACCAAACTTAAAGGAGCTAAGTAAATATTATCTATATACCATCCTGAAAAAGTTGGAAATAAGGTCATATCGGATATATAGGCTTCATCTACTTTTCCGTTCATGGTTAGAACAATATTGTCTTCCAAGGAATCTTCTGTTATCATTATCGAGGCACTTAACTGATTTGCTACTCCATGGAAATCAACAGCTTGTTCGTAAATACTGTAAGTTTCAGGGGAAACAGAAGGAGAAAACAAAAGGTCTCCGTTTCCCACATACGTTGCATTATTTACCCCTTCAAAGTCTGCAGAGAAATAATTAACATCTGGGAGCTCGTTGTATTTTCTTGAAATATTCGGTGTTATTATGGATGTTTTTACATCGGTTGTTAAATATGCTGTCCCACGCACATCTTCATTGGTTTCAAAGAAAAAGTCAGTGGATTCAAAGATTTCTTTATTGTTTGAATCCAATGCCGTAACATTAGCTCCTGTTATCCAGACTTTATATTCAGCGCTTTCCAGCCCTCCTAAAAGTATTCCGTTGTTAAAAATTATATCTTTGTTAAAACATCTTACAGAATCTTCTATTCCTATCAAACCTGGATCTGTAAAAAAAGCAGATGTAATTATGCCATCATTCCTTTGGATAGCAATTAGACTAAATGGCGAGTCTTTTTTGATGGATAGTTGTAAGTACTGGATATTCTCATACCTTTTATTTTCATAGTTTATGCAAAAATTATCTAATCTTATTTTACAATCTGTTTCTATTTGTAAATTGATATGATCTGTTTTAAGAGTACCGCTTACTGACTGTGCGGAAAATTCTAATTCACTTACTTTGTCTGAAAAATATACATTCGCTTCTGACGGCGAAAAAAGGAATAAAACATACACTATACCTAATACAAGAATAGTCATTATCACAATATTAAAAAGCAAGGTGTTTCTAAGCCAACATAGAAAGCGACTATGATAGATATTCTTAACAATCCTTGAAATTCTTTTATATATAATCCATAATCTAAACTTCAATATTCTCACCCCTCGCTTAAATTATACTGATTGGTGAAAAAGAGTTCAAGATAATGTTTTGAAAGTAGGACACTAAAAGACATAGAAAGACACTATGGAAGTTTGATACTATTACACTAGCAACAAAGAAAAAACGGTAGCCTTCGCGGGATGATCTGCGGAGGCTTTCTCTATGCCCGGAAGGAGGCGGAAGCTGTGCCATATAAGCCGAAGCGCCCATGTTCTTATCCCGGCTGTCCGAAGCTGGTAGCGGGCCGGTATTGCGAGGAACACCAGAAGATTATTACGGCGCACTATAATAAGCATGAACGTGATCCGGCCAGCAAGCGGCGGTACGGACGGGCATGGAGACAGATCCGTGACCGGTATATCGCGGAGCATCCGCTATGCGAGAAGTGCCAGGAGAAAGGGCGGTTTACCAAGGCGGAGGAAGTACATCATATCAAACCGCTGTCAAAAGGTGGTTCTCATGCAGAGAGTAACCTCATGGCTTTGTGCAAGCGGTGCCATTCCGAGATCACAGCCCGCGAGGGTGGCCGGTGGGAACGCCGTGGGTAAAGCCCTGGGGGAGAGAAAATCTCAAAAAGAAAGCCACCGGGTAGCGGGCGCGGGGTATCGCGTGAAAAATCGCGCTTTCAAGTGGGGTATATAGCCGCAATTTCAGGAAAGGGGGTGTCGGCTCTATGGCGAACGGCCACGGCGGAACCCGGATTGGTGCCGGGCAGAAGAAAAAGGCCCTGGCAGATAAACTGACGGACGGAAATCCGGGCAAGCGTAAGCTGACGGTCATGGAGTTTTCTAATACCGCTGATCTAAACGGAGAGCAGATGCCGCCGCCGAGGGAGTATCTGGCGGCACACCAGAAAAATGGGCGGGAGCTGCTGGCGGTAGAGGTCTATGAGTGCACCTGGCAATGGCTCAGCCAAAGGGGGTGCGCCCATTTGATACCGGCGCAGATTTTGGAGCAGTACGCCATGGCAATCTCCCGGTGGATACAGTGCGAGGAAGCGATTTCCGAGTATGGATTTCTTGCGAAGCATCCGACTACCGGAAACGCGATTCCCTCTCCCTATGTATCCATGAGCCAGAGTTTTTCCAAGCAGGCCAATAACCTGTGGTTTCAAATTTATCAGGTGGTGCGGGAAAATTGCTCCGCCGAATATAAAGGGAGTACGCCCCATGACGATATGATGGAGCGATTGCTGACTGCCCGGAGGGGCGGATAATAATATACGGAGGTTCGATATGAATATCTTAATGCTTTCCATAGGGGAGGTTCACCCATACGAAAAGAATCCGAGAAAAAATGAGAACGCTGTGGATGCGGTGGCGGAGAGTATCCGGCAGTATGGATTTCTTGTTCCGCTGGTCATTTCTAAAGACCATGAGATCATTGCGGGGCATACCAGATACAAGGCCGCGAGGAAATTAGGGATGGAAAAGGTTCCCTGCGTGATCGCGGATGAGCTGACCGAGGAGCAGGTCAAAGCCTTCCGTCTGGTGGATAATAAGGTGGGGGAGCTGGCGGAATGGGACGTTGATCTGCTCCCGTTGGAATTGGCGGATATTGCACAGGATTTAAGTGCCTTTGGCTTTGAAACTATTTCAGAGGATGAATTTGGCGAGGAGTTTACCCTGGATTCCGGGGAGAAGAAGCCTTACCAGCAGATCAGCCTGACGCTCCATGATAAGCAGGCGGAGCTGATCCTGGCCTGCATAGATTATGTGCATACCCATGGCGAGGTAAAGGAAACCTTCGGCAATGAAAACCATAAGGGCAACGGCGTTTACGAGGTGGTACGGCAATGGGCAGAGCAAAAGAAATTAGTCTGAAAGTGATCCCAGGCAAAGTAGCAAATCCTTTTATGCGCCGTTACCATTACAGCGGGACGGTGGTCAATAATAGCTGCCTGCATTTTGGTGTATTTTTGGACGGATGGCTCCATGGCGTGATGTCCTACGGGCCGAGCCTGAATAAGGCAAAGATCCTGCCGCTGGTGGAAGGCACTGGCTGGAATGAATATCTGGAACTGAACCGGATGGCTTTTGACAGCTATCTCCCCAGAAATTCGGAGAGCCGTGCCATTTCCATGAGTATCCGGCTTTTGAAAAAGTATGCGCCCCATGTAAAGTGGATCGTCAGCTTTGCCGATGCCTGCTCCTGCGGGGACGGGGCCATTTATCGTGCCAGTAATTTTATCCTGACCGGTATTAAGGAAAACGAGGCTCTTTGCCTGCTGCCGGACGGTACGAAGATCCATAAGCTGACGCTGGAAGCGAACCCGTTGGCTCCCCGGAAGGAGCTTGGCGGGCGTTCCTTTTTTGATGTGACAGATGGGAACTTTTCCTGGGGGAAATATATGGAGGCAGCAGGCGGCAGGCTGCTTTCCGGGTATCAACTCCGCTATATTTATTTTATTGACAAAAGTATGCGGAAAAATTTGACAGTATCGGAAATTCCCTATTCCCGGATTGACGAGCTGGGAGCCGGGATGTACCGGGGAAAGAAAACGACACTGGCGGAGCGTCATGTGGGAAAGGAGGCAGCTCATGGGACGGGCGAAGGAGATTGTGATGCGGGTCATCCCGGCGAAGGTGGCAACGCCGTTTATGAAGGCGCACCATTACAGCGGGAAGGTAGTCAATAACAGCACCCTGCATTTTGGGGTATTTCTGGACGGGCAGCTCCATGGGGTGATGAGCTATGGGCCGAGCCTGGATAAATCGAAGCTCATTGGTCTGGTAAAGGATACCGGTTGGAATGAATTTCTGGAACTGAACCGGATGGCCTTTGACAGTTACCTTCCGAGAAATTCGGAGAGCCGTGCCATTTCCATGAGTCTAAAGCTCATTAAGAAATACGCCCCACAGATCAAATGGGTGGTGAGTTTTGCGGATGCCTGCTCCTGTGGGGACGGTACGATCTACCGGGCTAGTAATTTTGTCCTTACGGGCATTAAGGCAAATTTGAACCTGGCGGAGTTGCCGGACGGCACACGCGTCCATAAGATGACGCTTGCGAGCAACCCGACTTCTCCGAGGAAGGAGCTTGGCGGGCTGACTTTTTTTAATGTGACGGGCGGCACCTACAATTTTAAGAAATATCTGGACTATGTAGGAGCTACGCCGATCCCCGGCTTCCAGCTTCGGTATGTCTATTTTATTGATAAGGCGAAAAGAAAGGATCTGACGGTGCCGGAGATTCCGTTCTCTAAGATTGATGAAATGGGGGCCGGGATGTATAAGGGGGAAAAGGTATCCTGGGCATCCCGTCATATGGATGCGCCGGAATGATCCGTCATATAGGATGCGCGGGTAGGTTAATCGCAGACCGTCCATCATCCGATGGGAAATGGCGGTTCAAATCCGTCTCCGCGCTTTGGAAAGGGAGGATATATGGAGCGGTGGCAGTTGACGCAGTTTCAGGGCTTGCCCCTGGAAGTGAAAATAGAAAAGAGCAAGCTGCGGATTCGGGAATGGTATGAAAATTTTGACGGGAACGTCCATGTGAGCTTTTCCGGCGGGAAGGACTCTACGGTACTTCTCCATCTGGTGCGTTCCATTTATCCGGAGGTTCCTGGGGTGTTTTCGGATACCGGACTGGAATTTCCCGAAATCCGTGCTTTTGTGAAGACTGTGGAAAATGTGGTCTGGATGAAGCCGGAGCTGACGTTCCGGCAGGTGATCGAGAAGCATGGGTATCCGGTTATCAGCAAGGAGCAGAGCGAATGGATACACCGGATACGGTGCGGGGATAAAAACGTATTCCAGAAAAATTTTTATGGGGTCATGGCGGACGGCAGGCCGACCCGGTTTAAATTGGCGGAGCAATGGCGGTATCTCATTGACGCGCCTTTTAAAATCGGCGCGGGGTGCTGTAATGAAATGAAGAAAAAACCGTTGAAGCGGTATACGAAGGAAAGCGGCTCAGCGCCGTTTATCGGTACGATGGCCTGTGAGAGCGGCCTGCGGGCGCAGCAATGGCTGAAAACCGGCTGCAATGCCTATGAGGCAAAGAAGCCGATCTCTACGCCGCTGGCTTTCTGGCTGGAAAAGGATATTTGGGAATATATCCGGCGGTTCCATGTACCATATAGTCCAATCTACGATATGGGATATGAGCGTACCGGGTGCATTTTCTGTATGTTCGGGGCGCATCTGGATGACTTGCCGAACCGTTTCCAGCGTCTGCAGAGGACGCATCCGAAACTGTGGCGGTATTGTATGAAGGATTGGGGTGCGGGCGGCCTGGGGCTTCGTTTGGTTTTGGAATATATCGGGATTCCTTATGAATCCTTTTTGGCATGAGATTTTTGTATGCCATGGACGGGGAGGTATGCGCCTGTCCGGTATGTGGGTGGAACCCGGAAGAAATAGGAGGCGGCTATGAGAATAGAGAGGATTCCTGCCGCCCGGCTGAACCCGGCGGTGTATAACCCGCGCCGGGATTTGAAGCCTGGCGATAAGGATTATGAAAAATTAAAGCGCTCCATTGAGGAGTTTGGTTTTGTAGAGCCGGTGGTCTGGAATGAGCGCACCGGCTTTGTTGTGGGCGGGCATCAGCGCCTGAAAGTTTTGCTGGATATGGGCGAAACGGAAATTGACTGCGTTGTGGTGGATTTGGAGCCGGATAGGGAAAAGGCGTTAAACCTTGCGCTGAATAGGATTCAGGGCGATTGGGATGAGGGGAAGCTGGCGGAATTGCTGGCGGATCTGGATGCCTCTGCCTTTGATGTATCGTTTACCGGTTTTGACGCGGAGGAAGTGGATGCCCTGATGAATAAATTCTATTCTGCTGAGGCGGAGGAGGATCATTTTGACCGAGAGGATGCGGAGGCGGCTATTGAGGCGGCAGGCGGTGCGGTGACGCAGCCGGGTGATTTATGGGAGCTTGGAGATCATCGGCTGTTATGCGGCAATGGCTTTGATGCTTCGGATATGGAACGGCTGATGGGCGGCGTACAGGCTGCGTGTGCGGTCACTTCCCCGCCGCCCCTTTCCCCGGAGGAATACCGGAAGGATGGGATTGATCCATGGATGGCGCGGATGCGGGAGGCGGTTGGCCTGCTGTGCCGCTATGCGGAGATTGTATGTTGGAATGTGGAGGATCTGTTTTCTACCGGTTCTCAGTATATGGAGCCGGTGGCGTTTCATTGCATGAAATTGTTCGCGGATTGTAACTTCCGTCCGCTATGGATTCGGGTATGGAAGAAGCAGGGGATTTTGGCCCATGCCGGATCAGCCCATTTGAATAGCGCGAAGCCCCAGAGCCAATTTGAATATGTGGCGTCCTTTGGGGCGCAAGGGGATGAGATCAACGAGCAGGAGTATAGCTGGATTTCCAGTTTCGCTTCCCATAGTTACCATTTTGTAAAGCGGCTTACGAAAGAGGAACGGAGAAAATGGGGGTATGCGGGAGTATGGGAGATTGCGGCCATGCCGGTGAAGGAGAAGGGATTTTCCCCGGTTCCGGTGGAGCTTCCCTGGCGGTGTATGAAAATGCACTCTGATCCGGGAGGCGCTGTGCTTGATCCCTTTGCCGGAGGCGGTACGACATTGATCGCCGCCGAGCAGAGCGGGCGCTGCTGCTATGCCATGGAAAGTAACCCTCTGCATTGTGATCTCATTGTGATGCGGTGGGAGCAGCTTACCGGAGAGAAGGCCCGGCGCGTTAAAAAATAAGTTTAAAATATGCTGTTTTGAGCTTGTCTTTTCAGGTGTTCCAGAGTAACCTCCACTCACATCAAACGAGGAGGTCAAACACATGACTATGATAGAAAGAGTAAACAGCTTCAAGAACGAATATCTCAGTAGCTTAATTGAGGAATATACCGACAAACGGAAGGCACCGGAAAGCCACGGCATGGCTTACGCCATCCGGGCCTATCTGGCAAGCAACGACGAGAACCTTTCCGAGCTTATGGTGCTGGATATGCCTTTCATGCAGGATATGGACGACTTCATGGGAACCATTGAGGCCGCAGGTATTACGGAATTTCTTCTCTGCGATAAATCCACGGCCCTTATGGAAAATCTGCACTATCTCATGGGGCATGGCTGGCAGATAGCGGGAACCTGCGAACTTAGCACAACCCCATTTACAACAAGACAGGGGCTACGGATGAAAAAGGCATAAAAAGAAAAGGCTCGGAAACGGGCTTTTTCGTCCGTGAGGCTTGTATTTTTCCACCGTCCAGGGTAATCTGTGTCACACAAAATGCAAGGGAGGTAATGCGAATGAATTTTCCGAGGCAAGAGGTTGTAGCGGCTGTACGCGCCCGGTATCCGAAAGGAATGCGGGTGGAGCTGGTATGTATGGATGATCCTTATACCCGGCTCAAACCCGGTGATCGGGGAACGGTGGATTTTGTGGACGATATCGCTACGGTTCATGTGAAATGGGATTGCGGTTCTGGACTGGGTGTGGCTTATGGTGTAGATAAGATCCGCATTTTGGAAGGTAGCGATTTTGTATGAGCGGGATCTTTTATGAAGGGCGCTGGTATGAAAATACGGATATGGTCTGCCGCCGCTGTGGCCGCCCGGTCTATCTATCGGACGTTCCTGGGTATAGCTATCAATGCTTTCACTGTGACGAAGATTTATACCTCATCGAGGTGGCGGAACAGGATGCGGGGTATCTGCCGCCGGTCATGGTGGCTCGTCCGATAGATGGGATCACGCTGAATGGTGGGCTGGAATACCTGCTGGACGATGCTGGAAGTAGGAGGATTTTTAGAAACCAGCCGGAGGCGGAAGCATTTCTTTCTGGCCATGGCCTATCCTCCGAGGAGTTGGAGCATATTTATTTTGTGGAGGTGCCAGAAAATGAAGAAGAAAGGATTTGCTTTTGAGATAAAAGGCGGCGGAGCTTTCCGCTATTTTGTCAGCCCTGCGGTGACAGGATTTGTGGATTTTGTCCGCTTCCTCTATGAAAACCGGGGCGATGAGGGCCATGCGCCCCGCCCGATCCACAGGCGGATACCACAGGCCACCCCTCTTTCTGAGGAAGAATGGCATGAGATAGCCGATAACAAGGACGCAGGCTATTCCGGCTTCATTGTGGTGGATATTCCTGAAAATCAGGTATGGGTCAACGAAGATACCGGTGGCGGGATGGCGCTCTATTGCTTCCCCTTTACAGCGGTGATGGAGGTGGCCGCTTCCGAGGCTGCTGATCCATGGGAGCAGTTGTTGGCGAAGTAT
>DSLMC04103__coassemble_265_pt1 | contig 74457 bp, 74 predicted proteins | sample DSLMC04103__metabat2_high_PE_018 | metagenome-assembled genome bin DSLMC04103 | reverse complement strand
TTTAGAGAAGACAGAAATTTATAATATTAGTAAATGAGAATTTTTCTATAAAATTGAAGAAAATAACATGAAATGTTTGACGTACTAATTCAATAAATCTCAAAAAATGAGATGTGATAATTGAGCTTTCGCAAAAAAAGTGTATAATATAAAGTGTCATGAAATACTATAAAACAAAAGAAATGGAGTGAGTGCCATGACAAAGTATATTGATAATGTGAACGCGTATCTGTCACAAATGAAAATCAAACAGACTTATATAAGTTTAAAGACCGGGATAGATAAAAATAAGTTATCACGTATTTTGACTGGTACACAGGATGTGAGCGCTACAGATATGGAAAAGATTGCGGATGCATTGGGAAAGAAGATGGAATTCTTTTTAAACGACGCGTTTCGTGTTCCGCGGATCATAGATTTTGAACCCGAGAAAATATCTTTTTATGCAGGCGAGCCAACCGAAAAACAGGAAGAAACAGCAAATAAACTGCTGCGTTTAATGGAAAATATTGATGAAGTTATGAGCGCTAAATACCGGTTTTTGAATATTTCGGAGGAATAATCCATGAATATTGAACGCTTAAGGAAGATTATTCAATATAGTACGGTCAATCGAAAAGAGATAGAATCTAAAGTGAAGAGATTTTACTCATTCACTGGAATCGGCAATGATCAGGATGTTCTTAATATTTTGCAGATTGTACGGCCTGCTTTTCAGAAGAAGGGTTTTTTGGTGATTGAGCTTCCTTTTGCAGATGATGAAATAGGCGCGCTTTGTTATAAGGGAGATGCGTTAGGATATATTTTAATTAATACTTCTTTGCCGAAAGCAAACGCAAATTTCGCGGTTTGTCATGAAATATATCATGTGTTTTTTCAAGACGGCGAATTCAAATCTAAGGTAGAATTTGCAAATGATCACTATTTTGAACATGAAGAGGAATTTGCGGCAAATTTATTTGCAGGGATGCTGTTGATGCCGGAAGCGGGTTTCCGCCAAATGTATGGTTTATTCAAAAAGGAGTCGGAGGGAGACGAACGGGATACGATAATACGATTAATGAATTATTATCAGGTACCATACATGGCAGTGCTGATTCGCTGCTATGAACTCGGCCTGCCGGATTCAAATACCATATCCGAAGAGCTTTTGAATGTTGACGGGGCATCCGTCAGAGAGCGGTTTACTGAGCTTTGGCTGGATATGTCTATTCTCAGCGCTTCTGAAAAGGATGATTTCCCTCTTCTGGAAGCACTTGTGGAGCGTTATGGAAAAGAATGTATCCAGGATTCTTATCTGAATGAAAGAACTTTAAAACAGGTGATGCAAAATATGCGAACCCTCTATTCTGAGATAAAGGGGGACTAGCTTATGGCGATCGTCTACAAAGAAGTGCCGGATAATTGGAGTGAATTGGAACCCTATGTAAACAGAACCCCGTTTATCGAAGATATTTTTCAGAAGAGAAAATGCTTTTTTTATGATACCTGTTCTTTTCGATACCATGCCAATATGACTGATGAGAGTATTCAAAGTATTTTTGCGTATATAAAAGATCAGGATGGTATGATCGTTCTTACACGGTGTATTCTTATGGAATTAGCTTCAGCCAGCGGTATTCTGAATCTGGAATATATCCGGTATTGCCGGAAAATCAGTCAATCAGGGATTAACCTGTATGTCGTTGATGAAGAAGAGTTTTTTCATATAATGGAGATGTGCTTCAGTACGAATTCTTCTATCAACAATTTTTTGGTTTGGTCTGTGAGAATGATAAAAGGTCCCGTAAGCACGATCACAAGGACGCTTGATGAAGATGACACGCTGAGCGATATGGTGAAAAAGGGCCGGAATCTGGATAACAAAAGAGTATATAAAAAATTTTTTTCCTCTGTCAGGACAAATAAGGAGCCGGGAGATAATCTTGGCGAGGAATTGCTGGGCATTTGTTTACATATTCTGTCTCATCTTCCAGGTGAGGAGGATGGGAAGTTCTGCGTCATTACAGATGATAAAGGAGCGGCAGGGAAGATTGATAAGCTGTTCGAAAAAACGAACCGCCAGTTCCAGGGGAAAAGGATCATCCAATTCAGCACGCCGAAGCTGATCCAGATTTTATATACGGAAGAATATATCACGGACAGGGATCTGCTGATGGAATTATTGAAATTTAATGGAGACGGCAATATTAAAGTTTTGGGGACACAGATATATGATCTGCAGAACAGAGAAATATCCCTGAGCTGTGAAGAAATGGCAGATCAAATCATGGGAAAAGGTATTCATATTATATTTTAAAATGCGTGCGTTCAGGGCATCAGCTATAAAATTGGCTGATGCTTTTTCTGTGATAAACAAGATAATTTTTATCAAGTATTGTTTTTATCTTCGTACAATGCTCCATGTTCTTGAATTTGTGCAATATATGCCTTGACTGTATGGGCGGATATACTATATATTGTTGTCATAGGATTTGAAATGACTGCAATAACAAGATCAAGGAGGAAATTTATGAGACAGGAATGGGATTCATTTAGAGGGGGCGTTTGGGAAAAAGAAATCAATGTCCGTGATTTCATCCAGAAAAACTACACACCTTATGACGGAGACGAGTCTTTTCTGGCAGGCCCCACAGAGACCACAAAAGAATTATGGGCGCAGGTAATGGAGCTTACTGAGGAAGAACGCAAAAAAGGCGGCGTTCTCGATATGGATACTCATATCATTTCTACAATTACCTCCCATGGTCCGGGATACCTGAATAAGGATAAGGAAAAAATCGTGGGATTCCAGACGGATAAGCCCTTTAAGCGCGCTCTGCAGCCCAACGGCGGTATCCGCATGGCGATCAAGGCCTGCGAGGATAACGGCTACCATGTGGATCCGGAGATCGTAGAGTTTTACACAAAATACCGCAAAACACACAATGACGGCGTATTTGACGCTTATTCCCCGGAAATGCGCGCCTGCCGTTCCAGCCATATTATCACAGGACTTCCGGACGCCTATGGCCGCGGACGAATCATCGGCGACTACAGACGTGTGGCTCTTTACGGTATAGACCGGCTGATCGAGGACAAAGAAGAGCAGAAGGCCGGAACGCGAAGCAACATGTATGAGGACGTGATCCGCAACCGCGAGGAGCTGTCCGAACAGATCAAAGCCCTCAAAGAGCTGAAGCAGCTCGGCACAATCTACGGCTATGATATTTCCAAACCGGCTGCTAACGTGCAGGAAGCGATCCAGTGGCTGTATTTCGGATATCTGGCGGCAATCAAGGAACAGAACGGCGCGGCGATGTCCCTTGGACGTACCTCTACCTTCCTTGATATTTATGCAGAAAGAGATCTGAAGAACGGAACCTTCACAGAGGAGGAGATCCAGGAATTTATTGATCACTTTATCATGAAGCTGCGTCTGGTTAAATTTGCCAGAACGCCTGAATACAACGCGCTGTTCTCCGGTGATCCTACCTGGGTCACGGAGTCCATCGGCGGTATGGGAATCGACGGAAGAAGCATGGTAACAAAAATGTCCTACCGTTACCTCCACACACTGGAGAATCTGGGACCGGCTCCGGAGCCGAACCTGACGGTTCTCTGGTCCACCAGACTTCCGCAGAACTTTAAGCGTTTCTGCGCGAAGACCTCCATTGCTTCCTCCTCTATTCAGTATGAGAACGACGATCTGATGAGAGTGACTCACGGAGACGATTACGCTATCGCGTGCTGTGTGTCCTCCATGAGAGTAGGTAAGGAGATGCAGTTCTTCGGAGCCCGCGCCAACCTTGCCAAATGCCTTCTTTACGCGATCAACGGCGGTGTAGATGAGATCACCAAGAAGCAGGTGGGACCGAAATACCGTCCGATCACCTCGGAATATCTTGATTACGACGAGGTTATGGATCGTTACAACGATATGAGCCGCTGGCTGTCCCATGTATATGTAAACGCGCTGAACATCATTCACTATATGCATGACAAATACTGCTACGAGCGAGTTCAGATGGCTCTTCACGATAAGAATGTTACAAGATGGTTCGCTACAGGTATTGCGGGACTTTCTGTAATCACAGACTCCCTTTCCGCGATCAAATACGCCAAGGTAAAGACAATCCGTGACGAGAACGGCATTGTTGTGGACTTTGAGGTTGAGGGAGATTACCCGAAATTCGGAAATGACGATGACCGTGTAGATGAGATCGCTTATAAGATCGTAAAAGATTTCATGCATTATGTCGGAACCACCCAGACCTACCGCGGAGGAATCCCGACTACATCCATTCTGACGATCACTTCAAACGTAGTGTATGGAAAGAATACAGGAGCGACGCCGGACGGACGTAAGGCAGGCCAGCCCTTCGCGCCGGGAGCAAACCCCATGCACGGAAGAGACAGCCACGGCGCGGTAGCCTCTCTGAGCTCTGTTGCCAAGCTTCCGTTCAAAGAGTGCCAGGATGGTATTTCCAATACCTTCTCGATCATTCCGGGGGCGCTGGGAAAAGAGGATATGGTAATGTTGGATTCCATCAGTCTGGATGATCTGAGCTTCTCCATGGAACCGGACTGCGCATGCTGTGAGCCGAATCTGACGGTTGAGGACGATATGTAAGACGGCGGCCGAGGGTAGAAATCTGTTTATCCTGGTTTTGAGGATAAAAGTGTGTAACCCGGAGTTTGTGAAGTGATAAATTAAGAAATCCAGAGCCGGCAGAGGAAAAGTTAAGAACCCTGGAGCTTGTGAAGGAAAAAGATAAGAAATCCAAAGTCTGTGGGAGAAAGTGCCATGCTTTGGAACAGTAAATAAAAAACGCGGCATAAAATTGCACTTGTATCACAAAAACATAATATATAGGAGGAATTACAATATGAATATCAGCGACGCACAGGTTGACAACCTGGTAAACTTACTGGATGGATACGCGGAAAAAGGCGGCCATCATCTGAACGTAAATGTATTTACCCGTGAAACGCTTCTGGATGCGCAGGCACATCCGGAGAAATATCCTCAGCTTACTGTTCGTGTGTCCGGCTACGCGGTAAACTTTAATAAGCTGACCAAGGAACAGCAGGACGAGGTTATTTCCAGAACCTTCCACGAAGGAATGTAAGATATGCCGGATGAATATAACCTGAAGGGACGTATTCATTCTACAGAGAGCTTCGGGACCGTTGACGGTCCCGGAGTTCGTTTTGTTGTATTTTTTCAGGGGTGTCCTATGCGGTGCCTGTACTGTCACAATCCGGATACTTGGACCTCGGGAGAGGGAAAAGAAATGACGGCGGAGGAGCTACTGAAGGAATACAAAAGAAATGAGGTTTTTTATAGATCCGGCGGGATTACCGCCACCGGCGGAGAGCCTCTGATGCAGCTTCCCTTCCTTACGGAATTGTTTGCGGCGGCAAAAAAAGAAAGCATCCACACCTGTCTGGATACGTCAGGGATCATGTACCGCGCGGAAAAACAGCAGGAATATGAAAAGCTGTTTCAGGTACTTGACCTTGTGCTTCTGGATTTTAAGCACAGCAGTGAAGAAGAGCATAAGAAGCTGACTGCCCAGAGTCAGAGGCACATTCTGGAATTTGCCGGGGCGCTGGAAAAGGCGGGGATACCTATGGTGGTCCGCCATGTGGTGGTTCCGGGGATCACAGATTCCCCGGAGCATCTGACGCGGTTGGGAAGACTGATCGGAAAATTCCGGAACCTGAAGGGGCTGGAGGTGCTTCCCTATCATACCATGGGAGCGGTGAAGTATAAAAATCTCGGGATGGAATATCCGCTGGAAGGGCTGGAGAATCTCAAGCCTGAAAAAGCAAAAGAAGCGAGGGCATTGATCCTGGAGGGAATACGCCAGGTGAGAACAGCAGGAAAATAAAACATAGACAATACGGAATTTCTGACAGGAATTCTGAGAGAACCAGCACTGCGGCAGAAGACGCGGCGCTGGTTTTTTCAGCAGTGTTGAATAGTCTGGCACTCCATGTTAGAATGAAATCATTAGATAAGGGCTGATTTTGACGAAGTGAAAGGCAGATAAGCGCGGATGAGGGAGGTTACTGGAAACAAGATTGCTCATTACATACGGCTTATATTGCAGAGGTAAAGAGGGTCCTAGGTCTGACAATGTATGAAGCGCCTAATGCGGTGGTAGAGGAATTGAAGCAGTCGAGGAAACGTCCTCCGAAAGAAAAGGTAGAAGCGATAACGGAGGCACTTAAATATTTTGAGGTAATCTAATGGATGAAGATATTTACCGGATTGCCGGGCAGATAGTCAAATTACATCAGAAAGCATATGAGGTTTATCTGCCATCGGTTGAAGATGTGTGCAGCAGAACTGTATCAGAAGATGAATTGTCGAATTTGTTAGATTATTTGTTGGATTTTGCATGTGATGAAAAAATGCTGGGATTGTATAAAAAAGTGTGTATAAGATATTTGTATGTATATCCTGACTGTATTAAGTTTTACATCGAAGCATATCGGGAAATGTGGGGGAGAGGAGAATAGTTATGGCGAAAATTGTTAAGGAGACTATCCATGCAAAAGGTATTGACATTGGAATTTATACTACAAATTTTGAAAATGAATTTATTTTATTGACAGATATTGCAAAATATCGAAATGAGGATGATCCGAGATTTGTAATTCAGAACTGGATGCGTAATAGAAATACAATAGAATTTTTGGGCGTTTGGGAAGAGTTGCATAATCCAGATTTTAACCGTGTGCAATTCGAGGCGGTTAAAAACGAGGCAGGATTAAATCGTTTTGTTATGACACCAACGAAGTGGATTACACAGATGAATGCTATAGGCATTGTTTCAAAAGCAGGACGCTATGGAGGAACATATGCCCATAGCGATATTGCAATGTCTTTCGCAACATGGATATCTCCTGAATTTCAGTTGTACATTATGAAAGATTACAGGAGGTTAAAGACGGATGAGAATAGTCGGTTATCTCTGAACTGGAATTTGAATAGGGAACTTTCTAAATTAAATTACAGGATACATACAGATGCAATTAAGGATAATTTGATTCCACCGGAATTAACACCTGCACAGGTGGCGTATACATATGCAAATGAAGCAGATATGCTGAATGTTGTATTGTTTGGAAAGACGGCGAAGCAGTGGAAAGATGAAAATCCAATGGGAAAAGATAATATGAGGGATGCGGCAACACTAAACCAGTTACTGGTACTGGCAAATTTGGAAAGCTATAATGCTGTTTTAATTAATCAAGGTAAGGATCAGAAAGAACGGATGAAATTACTTCGGCAGTTGGCAGTACAGCAGTTGCAGACATTGGAAACAGTAAGTTTAAATAATTTACCCATATTGGGAACAACCTCACAGAAAGATTAAGCTATAATAAAATGTTTTGTGGGAAAGAGGAAATACCGTCGAGTGATGAGTGTATCGAGATTATAGTCAATATCGAGATACAGAATAAAGATATGCCGGGATATCCAATACCAAAACGAGGAATATATTATGGATCGAGGCTGATATCGGCTCAGCGAGGAAGTGTGTTTAAAAATCAGGAGTATGGAAAAATCAAAAAGGTAGTGAGTATTTGGATTTGCGAAAACACCTCTCTTAGTCGGTCGGATACGATCAATGAATATCGTTTCAGCGAAGTGTGTAAACGGGGAAATTACCAGGAAGAAAGCAAAAATTATGATTTGATGAGAGTGATTGTCATGCGTCTGGGTGCTTATGGAGAAGACAGTGAGGACGATGCAATTCGTCTTCTCAGCATGGTATTTTCCTCAGAAAGATCTCCAGAATATAAGAAGATGGTACTGTCGGAAGAGTTTCAAATAAATGTTACCGAGGAAATCAGTCAGGAGGTGAGCCAAATGTGTAATCTGAGTACAGGAATCCTGGAGAAAGGAATAGAAAAAGGTCGTGCGGAGGGTCGTGCGGAAGGTCGTGCCGAAGGTATGATGGAAACGTTATTTAACCTCGTCAAAGAGGGGTTCCTCACGGCGTCGGTTGCGGCACAGCAAGCAAATATGGAAATGGCCGAATTTGAACGGGCATACAGGGCTTATTGTGAAGATAAGTGAGGGTAGCGGTTTTAACGGGATGAAAAATGGATTGCAGCGGTATAGAGAAAATACCAATCTATAACGAAAATAAAATGTAATTTAAACACGGAGCTGTAAAATTTTTAGCAGAATTTTACAGCTCTTTTTTGCGTCAGATTGGCTGACTCAGAAAAAGAGATGCAGATAACCCTTTGTTATAATAAAGATTGTAGCAAAAACAGTTCCCTGAAAAGAAGGGAGCGCCGGAGTCTGAGGGGAGAGCTGCTCCGGGAACAGATACACAAAAGATACAATACGAAAGGAGAAGACTTATGGATGTATCAAACGTTACAATCGCACAGCTCTGCAGTGAATGGCTGAACATGAAAAAGCTTTCGGTGAAACAGTCCACACATGCAAAGTACTATTCCATCGCGCAGAAACATATCCTGCCGGAATTGGGGGAGATTCCGCTGGTGCAGATAAACTCTGCTGTGATCAATGATTTTGCCGCCAGAAAACTGAATGCCGGTCAGACAGATACGGCGGAAGGAGAAGAAAAGCAGGAGTCCATGAATCCGAAAACGGTCAGAGATATCTGCACGATCCTGAAATCGGTGATACGCTATGGAGAAAAAGAATATCATCTGAATTCGCTGGTGGAAAATACAGTGCTTCCAAAAGTAAAGACTGCCAGCAAGGAGGTTCTCACAGCCAGGGAGCTGAAAAAAATAGAGCAGTATCTCTGGCAGAATCAGGAGACGCTCCGCTGTACCGGGCTTCTGGTATGCATGTACACAGGAATGCGGCTTGGAGAAATATGCGCGCTGAAATGGGACGACATAGATCTGCGGCGCCATATCTTACATATCAATCATACAATACAGAGGATTAAGCTGCCTGGAGAACAGGGAATGCATAAGACGCAGCTGATCCTGGATCAGCCCAAGACAGTATCTTCGGAACGTATTATTCCAATTCCGAATACCGTCTATCCGCTGATAAAGAATCTGTCCGCGGGATCCAGAAGGGAGTGTTATTTTCTTACAAATTCCGAACATCTGATAGAGCCCAGGAACTACCAGTATTTTTTTAAAAGACTATTGGAGACTCTGGGAATACGGAACGTGAATTTTCATATTCTGAGACATACGTTCGCTTCAAGATGTGTGGAGACCGGAATGGATATCAAGACGCTGAGCGAGATACTGGGACATGCAAATACAAGCATTACTTTAAACTATTACGTCCATTCTTCACTGGACTCAAAGAAAAAACAAATAAACCGATTGAAATATTAAATGGCTGCTGTAAAACATAGAGTATCGGCAAGAACAGGAGATAATGATAGTGGAATGTACTTATGTATTTAAAGAAAGTCAGGGATGTTATAGAAAAATTATTCAGGAGCAAGCGGATATTTCAGACTGTAACAGTAAAGAGCATTGCAAACAAAAATCTCCTGCGGAATGATTAGCGCAGGGGATTTTTGTTAATAGAAAGTTTTCTCCCGGTTTTTATTTCTGCTCCTGGAAATGCTCCCTCACCAGCTTCACCACCGTACCTGATAATAAGAAAAGCGCGATCAGGTTGGGGATGGACATCAGTCCGTTAAAGGTTTCCGCGATGCTCCACAAGAGCCCGAGATCTACGGTAGCCCCTAAAATGGCTACCAGGGAGTAGACCACCATAAAAGGCTTAATGACCTTCTCGGAGAAGAGAAACTCAATACACCGCGCCCCGTACAGCCCCCAGCCGATAATGGTGGAGAAGGCGAAGCAGCACATAGCGACGGCAGTGAAGATGGACACCCAGTTTCCGTAGGTGGCGGTAAAGCCCGAAATAGTAAGCTCCGCACCTGCGTCAGTTCCATAGATAATGGGAACGCCGCTGCAGAGGATCACCAGGGCCGTAAGCGTACAGATCACGATCGTGTCAGTAAATACTTCAAAAATTCCAAATAATCCCTGCTTTACCGGTTTTCTGGTGTCCGCGCAGGCATGGGCGATGGAGCCTGTACCAAGACCTGCTTCATTGGAAAAGATTCCTCTGGAAACGCCCTTTTTCATACTCATAAAGAAGCTTCCCACAACGCCTCCCGTAACAGCGGAGGGCTGAAAGGCGCCTGAAAGGATGGACCGAAAAACAGACGGAATCCGCTCTGCGTTCATAAATACAACGCCAAGAGCAAGGATAATATAAAGAACCGCCATGAAGGGCACCAGCTTTTCCGTCACACGTCCGATGCGCTTCACACCGCCCAGAAGGACCATTCCCACAAGGACGGTGATGATAATTCCAATGACTGCGTTGCTTATGGAAGTCTGATCCGCGCTAAGAAGGCCGTAATTTTGCAGAGCAGAATTGATGGCGGTGGTGATGGTGTTGGCCTGAGTGGCGTTGCCGGTGCCGAATACGGTGAGCACGCCGAAAGCGGAAAAGAGGACTGCCAGCCACTGCCAGTTTTTGCCGAGACCATTTTTTATGTAGTACATAGGGCCGCCTACATAGTCTCCGTGAGCATTCTTTTCACGGAAGTGTACGGCCAGGGTTACTTCGGAGAATTTTGTGCACATGCCTAAGAATGCGGATACCCACATCCAGAATACAGCTCCGGGGCCGCCGATGGCCACAGCGCCCGCCACACCGGCGATATTTCCCGTGCCTACCGTAGCGGCCAGTGCGGTACAGACGGCCTGGAAAGGGGTCATGGCTCCGTCCGCGGCGTCCCGTTTGAAGAACATTCTGCCGAGGGTGGTTTTTATGGCGTAGGGAAACTTCCTGATCTGGATGAAACCTGTGCGGAAGCTGAGATAAAGCCCTACGCCGATAATACAGATCATTGCCGGAACACCCCAGATAAAGTTGTTCACGGCGCTGTTGATAGAGGTAATGAGTTCTAACATATATGAAACCTGCCTTGTTCCTGCTCCGTCCATTGGGAAAGAGCACATAATATAGAAGATTAGCATATTTTGTTGAAAAAGTACAGATTTTTTCTATATTAGAACATACTTTCTGCGGCTAGCATTTTTCAATATACATTCCCGCCGCGGTTACAGCTATAATGGTCACAACTAACAGTATGAGCATCTCTTTTCACCTCCTTTGTCACGGTGTTCCGTGTTTTCAGTTCAAAGCATATTTTTTTCAGATCCTGTGGCTTTACATCCAGGAATTTTTCCGGATGTTTTTTCTGGTATTCCTGTAAAAGAACAAAAACTTCATATTTCACAACGATCCCTCTCCCTTGCCTGTGTATTTTCAAAAAGCGAAAATGCCGGAAGCCGTCAGTAAAGGCTGTCTGTTTTATTTTGTAATATAATTATATTGCGTATTCTGGCTGTAATATATATAATTATAGATAAGATATATAAAAATAACGACAGAAGTATTTCCGAACAGAAGCAGGGAGGGCGTTATATTGAAAGTACAGGGAAGAATTGTTCCCGCGGGACAGATACAGATATCGGACAACCAGCAGGAATCTATTCGGGGGCTGACCACAGAGTATCCTTATGTCGTGCATTATGCGGATTTTGAGCAGGCCATTCCCTGGCACTGGCACGAAGAAGTGGAATTCGGCCATGTGATCCGGGGAGGGATCGAGGTGATGACGGCGGAGCGTACCTATGTGTTTAAAGAGAATCAGGGATACTTTATGAACGGGAATGTTCTTGCCTGTATGCGCAAGAGTCCGGGAGCGGGAGAAACGGTAGTGTATACACATTTATTTCATCCGGTATTTCTGGGCGGCCATTTCAGAAGCATTTTTGAGACAAAATATATCAATCCGGTGATCCATAACAGAAACCTTGATCTACTGGAGCTGAAGGGAGAAAACACAGTGCAGAAAAAAATACTGTCCTGCCTCAGGAAGGCGGATTTTCTTCAGAAGGATATAGATACGGAATTTCAGACAAGAAATATTTTTTCAGAGGTTTGGCTGCTTCTTCTGGAGGAGATCCGTCAGCGGCCACTTGTGCCGGTCAATCTGAAAAATCAGGACCGGGTGCAGACCATGATGTCTTTTATCCATCAGAATTACGCGGGCAAAATCCGTCTGGAGGATATTGCGGCGTCTGCGGCAGTCAGTACCAGGGAATGTCTCAGATGCTTCCAGAATACCATACGGAAATCCCCGGCGGAGTATCTCACGGAGTACCGCCTTGATATGGCGAAAAAAATGCTGAAGGAAACAGATATGACGATCACGGAGGTGAGTTTTTCGGCCGGGTTTTCCTCCAACGCCTATTTCGGGAAGATTTTTCGGGAAAAGTGTGGGACCACTCCGGGGAAATACCGGGAAGAGAGTTCAAGTCTGCTTGACAAAACTCAGGGAAATGAGTAGAATGACAAAGGAAATAAATATACATCATTCTCCGCAGAACAGGAGAATTTTGAATATAGACAACAGGAGGGAAAGAAGCGATGGCTGTACCTTATAATCATAAGGCGATCGAAGCGAAATGGCGTGTAAACTGGGAAAAGAATCCTGTAAACGTCAACGACGGCAAAAAACCGAAATATTATTGTCTGGATATGTTTCCGTATCCGTCAGGAAACGGACTTCATGTAGGGCACTGGAGAGGCTATGTAATTTCTGACGTATGGAGCCGCTATAAGATGCTGCAGGGATATTATCTGATCCATCCCATGGGATGGGACGCCTTCGGACTTCCAGCGGAGAACTACGCAATCAAGATGGGAGTACATCCCGCCGTATCCACCGCGGAAAATGTTAAAAATATCAAGAATCAGATCAATGATATCGCGGCGATTTATGACTGGGATATGGAGGTCAACACGACAGATCCGGATTTCTACAAATGGACCCAGTGGATTTTTGTCAAAATGTTCAAGGAAGGTCTGGCATATGAGAAGGAATTCCCCATTAACTGGTGTCCTTCCTGTAAGACCGGACTGGCAAATGAGGAAGTGGTAAACGGCTGCTGTGAGCGCTGCGGCGCCCCGGTAACCAAGAAAAACCTCCGTCAGTGGATGCTCCGCATCACAAAATACGCGGATCGTCTTCTCAATGACCTGGATAAGCTGGACTGGCCGGAAAAGGTAAAGAAGATGCAGACGGACTGGATCGGAAAATCCTACGGAGCAGAGGTGGATTTCCCTGTTGACGGAAAGGACGAAAAGATCACCGTTTACACCACAAGACCGGACACTCTTCACGGAGCTACCTTTATGGTGCTGGCGCCGGAGCACAGACTGGCGAAGGAGCTGGCTGTTCCGGAGACAAGTGAGGCAGTAGAAAAATATATTTACGACGCTTCCATGAAGTCAAACGTAGACCGTCTCCAGGACAAGGAAAAAACAGGCGTATTTACCGGCTCCTATGCGGTTAATCCGCTGAATGGAAAGAAGATCCCCATCTGGCTTTCCGACTATGTACTGGCTGATTACGGTACAGGAGCGATCATGTGCGTGCCGGCTCATGACGACCGTGACTTTGAGTTTGCTACGAAATTTAACATTCCGATTGTTCAGGTTATCGCTAAGGACGGCAAGGAGATCGAGAATATGACGGAGGCTTATACGGACGCTTCCGGTACGATGATCAATTCCGGCGACTGGAACGGTATGGAGTCGGCCGTTCTGAAAAAAGAAGCGCCTCTGATGATCGAGAAAATGGGAATCGGACGCAAAACAGTGAATTACAAGCTTCGTGACTGGGTATTTTCCCGCCAGCGTTACTGGGGAGAACCGATCCCGATCGTTCACTGTCCCAAGTGCGGCGCCGTACCGGTACCGGAGGATCAGCTTCCGCTGACGCTTCCCGAGGTAGAGAGCTATCAGCCTACCGGAACGGGAGAATCACCTCTGGCGGCTATTGACGAGTGGGTAAATACCACCTGCCCGTGCTGCGGTGGTCCGGCCAAGAGAGAGACCAATACCATGCCCCAGTGGGCAGGCTCTTCCTGGTATTTCCTGCGTTATGTGGACAACAAAAACGATAAAGAACTGGTTTCCAGAGAAAAAGCGGACAAGTATCTGCCTGTAGATATGTATATCGGCGGTGTGGAACACGCGGTGCTGCATCTTCTGTATTCCAGATTCTACACCAAATTCCTGTTCGATATCGGCGCCATTGATTTTGACGAGCCCTTCAAAAAGCTGTTCAACCAGGGGATGATCACCGGAAAGAACGGCATTAAGATGAGTAAATCCAAAGGAAACGTGGTTTCTCCGGACGATCTGGTCCGCGATTACGGATGCGACTCTCTCAGAATGTATGAGCTTTTTGTGGGACCGCCGGAATTGGACGCGGAGTGGGACGACAGAGGAATCGACGGTGTTTCCCGTTTCCTGAAGCGTTTCTGGAATCTTGCCCTTGACAGCATTGAGGCGGATGTTCCCGAGACAAAGGAAATGCTTAAGCTTCGCCACAAGATGGTTTATGAAATCACCCAGCGTCTGGAATCCTTCAGCCTGAATACGGTAATTTCCGGTTTCATGGAATACACCAACAAGATGCTTGAGCTGGCGAAAAAGACCGGAGGAATGGATAAGGAAACCATCCGTACGGCCGTGATCCTTCTGGCGCCTTTCGCTCCTCATGTGGCGGAAGAAATCTGGGAGCGTCTTGGAAATACAGATTCCGTATTCCATGCCCAGTGGCCGGCTCATGACGAAGAAGCCATGAAGGACGACGAGATCGAAATTCCGGTTCAGATCAACGGCAAGACCCGGGCTGTGATCAGTATTCCGGCGGAAATTTCCAAAGAGGACGCTATCGCGAAGGGTAAAGAAGCTATTGCGGATAAGCTTACCGGAAACGTGATCAAAGAAATTTATGTACCCAAAAAGATTATTAATATTGTTATGAAGTAAAATCAGCGGCCCGCCTGTAAAAATCAGATCTCAGATACAGGCGGGCTGTTTTTTTACCGGAGGTTCCAATGGATTTAAAAGAGTTTTTTGAAAGATATCCCAGAGCGGCCATAGGATTTTCAGGCGGGGTGGATTCCGCCTTTCTTCTGTATGCCGGAAAAAAATACGGGGCGGATATCCGGCCCTATTTTATCAAAACCGCTTTTCAGCCGGATTTTGAGCTTCAGGATGCCTTAAAGCTTACAAAAGAGCTGGGAATAAAGCTGACCGTCATTGAACACGATATTCTGGAAGAGCCCCATGTGGCCGAAAATCCTGCTGACCGCTGCTATTACTGTAAATCCGCTCTGTTCGGCGTCCTGAAGCGCCGGGCGATCCAGGACGGATACCAGATCCTTCTGGACGGAACCAACGCCTCGGACGACGCCGGAGACAGGCCTGGAATGAGGGCAATCAAGGAACTGAAGGTTCTCTCGCCTCTCAGAGAGTGCGGTCTTACCAAGGCGGAGATCAGAAGGCTGTCGAAAGAGGCGGGACTTTTCACCTGGGAGAAACCCTCCTACGCCTGTCTGGCTACCAGGGTTCCCACAGGCGAAGTTCTGACAGAAGAGCTTCTTTTTAAAATTGAGAAGAGCGAAACGGTTCTTGTCAGCCTTGGCTTTTCTGATTTCCGTATACGTCTTTTTCATGAGACCGCCAGGATCCAGCTGCCGGAAAAACAGTTTCCGCTGCTGCTTCAGAAAAGAGAAGAGCTTCTGAAGGCTTTGAAGCCCTATTATGATGTGATCCTGCTGGATCTTGATCCCAGACAGCCGGAGCCGGAAGAGCTTTGATCAGTCCTGAACATTCACTGATTCCGCGAAGGTATGCTCTGTCAGCTCAGAGAGCAGCCGGATCTTTTTATTAAGCATTGGGCGCATACAGTTTGGAACATGCTCCTGATGAGCTCTGTGGATGGCCACACATTCCTTGCAGTTGCCGTGATAGCGGCAGGCTTTTTTGCAGGAGCAGTGATCCTTATTGGCGTATTCTGTCCGGAAGGCCGCCGCGAATTCCTCCTGGATCCGCAGCCCCTCCTTCCGGTTTCCTTTATGAAATTCTTCCATAGCTCTTTTTTCGATTTCGTTTCCGTCGATGATCATAGATTTTTCTCCTCGTAAATGAATTTTTGGGCGGCGATCCGGATTCCACCGCCTGACAAGTATCACAATATCATAATCTTATATAGAAAAATATCAGATAAACTGGTAAAATATATATGAAAAACACCAGAATGAGATTTTTGATATTCAGATCCAGCGTCAATATACACGAGCGCTGCCGTAAAAGGAGAGACATATGAGCGATGAAAACGGGCGTCAGAGTCCGATTTATTCCCATAATCCCTACCACAGCACCAGATTTCCGCTTCTTGTGCTGGATGTGAGAAAGAAACACTGCGCGCCGTACAATGAGGGCTTCGGGAATCTTCACTGGCATGAGGAGATTCAATTTGTCTACGTGAAAAAGGGGATCGTGCATTTTAAAATATGGGAAAAGGAATATGACCTGCAGGAGGGGGGATGCATGTTTCTCAACGCCAACGTCATGCATTGGATCACAGAGAAGTCGGACTGCCATTATCACAGCTTCCTGATTCCGCCGAAAATGCTGGGATTTTTTGAGGGAAGCGTTATGCAGACGGAGAATGTGGAGCGGATCACCGAAAATCCCGCTGTGACGAACCGGATATTCCTGCCGGGGAATCCGGGGAATGATAAAGTGCTGGAAAGGCTCCGCTGCCTGGATGAAATGTATTTTTCGGAAAAACAGGACAATTTTCGTGAATATGAGCTTTCGCTCTGTATTGCCGGCCTGTGGCTGGAAACGGCCCGTATTCTGATCAGCGAAGAAGAGATTCCCGCAATTCGGGAAAAGGATCATGACAGGATTCAGAAACTTCTCACCTTTGTCCATGAAAATTATCAAAGCCATCTGACCCTTGAGGATATTGCGTCCGCAGGCAGCGTCAGCAAATCGGAATGCCTCCGCTGCTTCCGGAAATATACCGGCTTTTCCCCCTATCAGTATCTTCTCAGGTACCGGCTTCAGGCAGGAGCTTCCCTTCTGAGAACCACAGAGGCTTCGGTGACGGAGATCGCCCTCCGCCTGCAGTTTCCATCCTCAAGTGCGTTTATCGCGGCTTTCCGCCGTTCCTTCGGCGTGACTCCTACAGCATACCGGAGAGAGAGCCCGCGCCATTCGTAAAACCGTACTTGGCTGAAATAAATGAGTATTCAGCCGTCAGGCTGAATAGTTACTTATTTGTCGAAATAAGGTCCGGATGCAGTTGCGATTGCTCCGATAATGCGGTATATTATGGGGAGAAAAAGGAAGAAGCTTATATTCAGAAGGAGGAAAAATCATGAACGCAAACGTTACAAGAGAAGAGGCTATGGCGCTTCTGAAAAAATATAACCAGGAGTCCTTTCATATCCAGCACGCGCTGACAGTGGAAGGGGTGATGCGCTGGTATGCCGCCCAGAACCAGGAGGATGAGGAATTCTGGGGACTTGCGGGGCTTCTTCATGATGCGGATTTTGAAAAATGGCCGGAGGAGCACTGCAAAAAAGCGCCTGAGCTTTTGGCGGAGATCCATGCCTCTGAGGAACTGGTCCATGCGGTGTGCAGCCACGGATATGGGATCTGCTCGGATGTGGAGCCGGAGCATCCTATGGAAAAGATTTTGTTCGCGGCGGACGAGCTGACAGGGCTGATCTGGGCGGCGGCGCTGATGCGTCCGTCCAAAAGTACCGCGGATATGGAAGTAAAAAGTCTGAAAAAGAAATTCAAAGACAAACGCTTTGCCGCAGGCTGTTCCCGTGAGATCATTCAGAAAGGGGCGGATATGCTGGGCTGGGAGCTGCCGGAGCTTTTTGAGAAGACTCTCGAGGCCATGCGCTCCTGTGAGGACAGGATCCGGGCGGAGATGGAAAAGGTCTGAAACCTTCCGTTCACCGGAAAAGATACGCGGAAGCCTTCGGGCAGAGATCAGAGAAGCACCCGTTCAGGGTGCTTCCTTTATGTCTGAAATGTCCGGCTCGGCCATGAGGGAATAGTTGGTATAATAAACCACAAATCCCGGTTTGGCTCCGCCGGGCTTTTTTACATGCTTTTTCTGGATATAGTCGATTTCCACCTTGGGGGCGGTGCGTCCCTTGGAGTAGTAGGCGGCCAGCCTTCCGGCCTCCTCGAAGGTGCGGTCGGGAAGCTCTCCGTCGGGAGTCTTTACGACGACGTGAGAACCGGCCATTTTTTTCGCGTGAAACCACCAGTCGTTCCCGGTGGCTGTGCGGAAGGTCAGCTCGTCATTCTGGTAATTGTTTTTTCCCACGAAAATATCGTACCCGTCGCTGGAAACATAATGGAGGGGCTTGGACTTGGCCTGCATTTTCTGTCCTTTTTTTGAAAAAGAATGTTTTTTAATAAAACCGTATTCCGTCAGCTCCTCCTTGATCTGGCTGAGATCACTTTCCGCTCTTGCGATATCCAGAGCGTTGGAGATGGATTCCAGATGCTCGATTTCCGACTCTGTCTCCGCAAGCTGCTGTGAGAGCGCCTCCTCCGTGCGCTTCAGCTTTCCATAGCGGTCAAAATATTTCTTGGCGTTTTCAGCCGGAGTGAGAGTGGGATCCAGGGGAATGGTGATTTCCTCGTTTGTATAATAATTCAGGGCCTGAAAGGATTTGGTTCCTTCCTCAAGACCGTATCCGTAGGTGTTGATCAGTTCTCCGTATATCCGGTATTTGTCTTTTTTTGCGGTATCCTTCATCTGTTTCTGCTGAAGGCTGAATTTTTTCCGGTTCCGCTCAAGGGCGGTCTGCACGATCCTTCGGAGATCCGAGGATTTCTGGCGGATTCTGTTCAGAGTGTCCCTGGAGGAATAATAGGTATCCAGCATAGCGGAAACTGTGGGGAATTCCTCGCTGTGATATTCCGGGCCGAACTGAGTGAGGGGAATCACCGCGTACTCGACCGGTTCCTGTCCCCGGTAGATGATATTAGGAGTGAAATCTCCCTCCTGTACCTGGTCCATCAGCCGCCGGAAGGTGTGATAAAGGTGGACGCAGGCGGTTTCGTTCAGGGATTGGGCCGCGTCGTTCCCGTCTATGGAAGCCCGGAAGCAGATTTCCTCCGCGATCAGAGGACTCAGGCCGGTGAGGGAGGAATAAATCGCTTTTGAAATATTACAGGGCTTCTTACATATTTTTTCTATAAATTCTTCCTCGCTGACGGTCAGGGGATCTGATTTCTCCTGGGTCTGGGGGAGAAAATAATCCCTTCCCGGCAGAACCTCCCTGACGGAGCTCATATGGGAGGAAACGTGCTTGATGCTGTCAAGGATCATTCTGTTTTCATCGCAGAAGATGATGTTGCTGTGCTTTCCCATCAGCTCCAGGATCAGGAGCTTTTTGCAGGGGTCGCCCATTTCGTTCAGATGCTCCAGCTCAAACTCAATGGCGCGCTCAAGGCCGGGCTGCCGGATGCCGCTGATCCGGGCGCTGCCGATGTGCTTGCGTAGCAGCATGCAGAAGTTCGGCGCCGTAAGAGGGCTGGGCTTGTTTTTGTCTATAAAATAAATAAGGGGGAGAGAGGCGCTTGCAGAAAGCAGAAGTCTGCGCTGGCCGTTCGCTCCCTTGGCGGTTACCACAAGAGCGTCCGGCTCCGGCTGGGCGATCTTATTGATCCGTCCGCCGTCCAGATTCTGATGCAGTTCCTGAACCATCGCCGCGATGGTAATTCCGTCGAATGCCATAATTTTTACTCCTTTTATTGTATGATATCAACAGCTACAGTATAGCATGGAATAAAAAGAAGCGCAAAAACATTCTGCGGAGATTGTGCCGCGCCGGGTTCCCTGTTATAATGAGACAGGAAAAATGCGGAACGTACGAATTCAGAAAGAAAAATGCGAAACATACGAAAAGGAGAGCGCAGAGTATGATTCATGAGAAGATTATTATTCAGGAGAAATCAGCCTCTTTCGCGGAGGCATATATGATGACCTATTTCTGGGAGGAATCCCGGGAGCTTTATCCGGGGCTGAGGCGTCCGGTGATCCTGATCTGTCCCGGAGGCGCCTACCGGATGACCTCGGACAGAGAAGCTGAGGGAATCGCCCTTCGTTTTATGGCGGCGGGGTATCATGCGGCGGTTCTCCGCTACAGCACGGACAGAAGACATCCGGCCCCGCTTCTTCAGGCGGCGAAGGCGGTGAGTATTCTGAAGGAACGCAGTGACGAATGGCTGATTGAAAGGAATTCCGTGATCGTATCGGGATTTTCCGCAGGCGGACATCTTGCGGCGTCCCTGGGCGTGTTCTGGAACCGTCCCTGGCTCAGTGAAAAGCTGAATCTGTCCCGGGAGGCGATCCGGCCGGCCGGTATGATCCTTTCTTATCCTGTGATCACTTCAGGAGAATTCGGGCATCAGGAAAGCTTCCGGAATCTTCTGGGTGAGGAATATGAGGAACGGAAGGAAGAGCTTTCTCTGGAAAAGCAGGTTAGCGGGGATACTCCCCGTACATTTCTCTGGCATACCATGGAGGACACCACTGTTCCCATGGAAAATTCATTTCTGTTTCTGATGGCTCTCCGCAGAAACGGAATCCCGGCGGAATATCATCTGTTTCCATATGGAAAGCATGGGATCGGGCTTGGAAACGAGCTGACGGCCGGGGCGGACGGCAGCGGGATCGTACCCTGCGCCGACTGCTGGAGCGAGCTTGCGGTGAAGTGGCTTCTGCGGGAATTCCCCTGGTAAGTTTTGGTAGCAGTTCAGCCATACAGTGATCGGGAAGCATAAAACATGCTTGCATGTTTTTGCGAGCGGACATCTGTATGAGCTGAGCGCCCGTTTATGAGTAAAACAGTGGCGTTAGCCACAGTAAGCACACAGTGCGGTTTTACGAATGGCGCGGGCTGAACTGATACAAGTTTTGTAAAAAACAAGTAAAAAGAATTTGACTCGTTCTCTTTCATGCACTATAATAAATCTGTATGTAAAAAAACAAGTAATCTGCAAAGAGAGAAAAATCCATGATAAAAAGTATGACAGGCTTCGGGCGCGCCGAGGCAGTGACAAAAGAGCGGAAGATTACCGTAGAAATAAAATCAGTAAATCACAGATATCTTGATCTGAATATCAAGATGCCGAGGAAGCTGAATGTATTTGAGGGTCAGATCAGGAATCTGATGAAACATTATATGCAGAGAGGCAAGGTGGATGTGTTCCTCACCTATGAGGATTATACCGCCGGCAGCGTGTCTGTGAAGTACAACCGCGAGATTGCGGGAGAATATCTGAAGTACTTAAAGCAGATGGAGGAAGAATTCTCTCTGGAAAACGACGTTAAGGTGTCAGGCCTTGCCAGATACCCGGAGGTTCTGACCATGGAGGAGCAGTCGATCAATGAGGAGGAGACCTGGAACTTTCTGGAAGGTCCGCTGAAGGAGGCCTGCTGTAAATTTGTGGAGACCAGGGAGAGAGAAGGCCGGAATCTGAAGGAGGATCTTCTCTCCAAGCTGGACGGTCTGAACGAAATGGTGGCAAGAGTGCAGCGGCGCTCTCCGGAGGTGGTTCAGGCCTACAGAGAAAAGCTGGAAGCAAAGGTGCGGGAGCTTTTGGAGGACGCGCAGATCGACGACAGCCGGATCGCCGCCGAGGTGGTTCTTTTTTCGGATAAGATCTGCAATGACGAGGAGACTGTACGGCTTATGAGCCATATCGCCGGAATGAAAAAAATCCTTGCGGAGAAGGAGGGCGTTGGGCGGAAGCTTGACTTTATGGCTCAGGAGATGAACAGAGAGGCAAATACGATCCTGTCAAAGTCCAATGACCTTGAGGTGTCCGATATTGCCATTGATCTGAAAACAGAAATCGAAAAGATCCGGGAGCAGATTCAGAATATAGAATAATGGAGGCAGAAAATACCGGTGTCAAAATTGATTAACGTAGGATTTGGAAACGCGGTAAATTCTCAGAAGATCGTGGCGGTGGTAAGCCCGGACGCCGCGCCTGTAAAGCGCATGGTGCAGAGCGTGAAGGGCACGCGGTCGCTGGTGGACGCCACTCAGGGCAGGAAGACGAAGGCTGTGATCGTTACTTCGGACGATTACCTGGTGCTTTCAGCTCTGCAGCCGGAAACCATAGCCAAAAGATTTGCGGAAGCATATGAATATGAAGACAGGGGAGAGGAACATGAGTAAAGGAGTGCTGGCAGTTGTGTCCGGCTTTTCAGGGGCTGGCAAGGGAACCGTTATGAAGCGTCTGATGGAAAGCCATGATAATTACGCGCTGTCTGTTTCTGTGACAACCAGAGAGCCGAGAGAAGGCGAGGCGGACGGCCGGGAATATTTTTTCCGCACCAATGAGGAGGTGGAGGAGATGATCCGCAGGGATCAGCTTCTCGAACATGCGAAGTATGTGGATCACTACTACGGAACCCCCCGGAAATATGTGGAGGATATGCTTGCGGAGGGCAAGGACGTTATTCTGGAAATTGAGATCCAGGGAGCCCTTCAGATTAAAGATAAGCTTCCTGAGGCAGTGCTTGTTTTCATCACTCCGCCGTCTATGGAGGAATTGAAAAAACGGCTGATAGGAAGAGGGAGCGAGGAACCGGAGGTGATCGCTTCCAGGCTTTCGAGAGCTTCCGAGGAAGCGGAGGGAATTGAAAAATACGATTACATCCTTGTCAATGACAGGATTGACGACTGCGCTGAGACGCTCCACAGGATTATATCGAGCGAGCATCTCCGCACACAGCGGAATATAGAATTTATTAACAGGATTCAGGAAGAATCTCACATATTCAAGAAAGGAGAATGATATATGATACATCCGTCATATTCAGAATTGATTCAGGCTATTAACAACAACGCGGAGGAAGACGACAACACCATGATGCTGAACAGCCGCTATTCACTGGTGCTTGCTACCAGCAAGCGCGCCCGCCAGCTCATCGCAGGCGCGGAGCCCCTGGTGAAGGGCGCCGCGGGCAAGAAGCCGCTTTCCGTTGCCATTGACGAGTTTTATCAGGGTCAGGTAAAAATTGTCGCCGATAACCATGATGAGGCAGAAGAAACACCGGCGCTGACAGAGGATATTTCCGCTGAGGCGGAGGAAGCTGTTCAGGAGACAGCCGGAACAGAAGAATAATCGTAACTATTCACCTGGCTGAACTGTTACGGATAATCAAACGCAGATGTGCTGTACAATACAGAGAATTCCGAAAAGTTTCATTTTGTATTGTGCAGCACTCCGTGTATATCGGGAGAATTTATGAATATACTATTTATTTCACTTGGATGTGATAAAAACCTGTCGGACTCGGAGGAAATGCTGGGCCTTCTGACAGGAAGCGGCCATGAGATCGTAAACACGGAAGAGGAAGCGGACGCCATTGTCGTCAATACCTGCTGCTTTATCCACGACGCGAAGGAAGAAAGCGTGGAGACGATCCTGGAAATGGCGGAGTACAAAAAGGCCGGAACCTGCAGGGCGCTGATCGTTACGGGCTGCATGGCCCAGAGGTACAAGGAGGAGATCATGCAGGAAATCCCGGAGGTGGACGCTGTGCTGGGAACTACCTCCTACAGTGATATAGTGAAGGCTTTGGATGAAGCCCTTGCGGGCAGCAAGTTTCAGGAATTCCGCGATATCAATGAGCTTCCGGAGGTTTCCGGGAACCGTGTCCTTACTACGGGAGGACACTTCGGATATCTCAAGATCGCCGAGGGCTGTGACAAGCACTGTACCTACTGCATTATTCCCTCTCTGAGGGGACGGTTCCGCAGCGTGCCTCAGGAACGTCTGCTGGCCCAGGCGGAATACATGGCTTCCCAGGGAGTCCGGGAGCTGATCCTGGTCGCCCAGGAGACTACGGTTTACGGGACCGATCTCTATGGAAAGAAAACCCTGCATCTGCTTTTGAAAAAGCTCTGTGAAATTAAAGGAATCCGCTGGATCCGTGTCCTTTACTGCTATCCGGAGGAGATTTATGACGAGCTGATCCAGGTCATGAAAGAGGAGAAAAAAATCTGTCATTATCTGGATCTTCCTATTCAGCACGCAAGCGACCGCATCCTCAGGAGGATGGGGCGGCGTACCAGTAAGGAGCAGCTCGTTGGGATCATCCAGAAGCTCCGCCGGGAAATACCGGACATCGTCCTTCGCACGACCCTGATCACCGGATTCCCGGGAGAAACGGAAGAGGATCATCAGGAGCTGATGGAATTTGTGGACGAAATGGAATTTGACCGCCTCGGCGTGTTTACTTACTCTCCGGAGGAGGGTACGCCTGCCGCTTCCATGGAGGGGCAGATTGAAGAGGAGCTGAAGGAAGAGCGGAGAGACGAGCTGATGGAGCTTCAGCAGGAGATTTCTCTTGAAAAAGGAAACAACAGGATCGGACAGGAGCTCATGGTGATGATCGAGGGCAAGGTGTCCGGTGAAAGCGCTTATATAGGAAGAACATACGGCGACGCGCCCAATGTGGACGGTTATCTGTTTGTACAGACAGGCGAGCTTCTTATGACGGGAGATTTCGCCAGAGTCCGGGTTACCGGCGCGCTGGAATACGATTTGATAGGAGAGTTGGCTGATGAATACACCGAATAAACTGACTGTTGGAAGAATGATACTGGTTCCCTTCCTTGTGCTGTTTTTGCTGACAGGCTGGGGAGGAGAGGCAAACCGCTATATATCTCTTGCTATTTTTGTAATAGCCAGCGTGACCGACTGGTTTGACGGATATCTGGCAAGAAAAAACAATCTGGTAACGAATTTCGGCAAATTTATGGATCCGCTGGCAGATAAGCTTCTGGTATGCTCTGCGATGATCTGTCTGATAGAGCTTGGCCGGATGCCCGCGTGGATCGTCATTATTATCATTGCCAGAGAGTTCATCATCAGCGGCTTCCGTCTGATCGCCGCGGAAAACGGCGTGGTGATCGCGGCGAATTACTGGGGAAAATTCAAAACAGTCTCCCAGATGATCATGATCATTCTGCTTCTGCTGAATCTCGGCGGAGCCTTTGACATTCTGGAAGAAATCTTTATCTGGCTTTCTCTTGCACTGACCGCGATCTCTCTGATCACTTACATCTGGCAGAACAGATCCGTACTTTCCATGCAGGAGTAGCGGGAGCTTGAAAGGAGGACAAAATGATCGCAGAACTGATTTCAGTGGGGACCGAGATCCTGCTGGGGAATATTGTTAATACAAACAGCGCCTATCTTGCGGAAAAATGCGCTCAGCTTGGTCTTTCTCTTTACTATCAGACGGTGGTGGGCGATAACGAGGGGCGTATGCGGGAAACGATCCGTACCGCTCTGGACCGCTCGGATATCATCATTCTGACAGGAGGACTGGGGCCCACAGAGGATGATCTCACAAAAGAAATAACGGCGGAAGTGATGGGGCTCCCTCTGAAAGAAGACGCGCACACCCGTCAGCTTCTTGAGGATTATCTGGCGCAGTACCAGAAAAACGACGCCCAGCGCAGGATCACCTCCAATAATTATAAACAGGCCCTGGTTCCGGAAGGCGCTTATATACTGGACAACCATAACGGTACCGCGCCGGGGCTGATCATGGAGAAGGACGGAAAGACCGCGGTTCTGCTCCCCGGACCTCCGGGAGAGATGAAGCCGATGTTTGAAGAAAAGGTTTATCCCTACCTCCGTAAAAAACAGCCGGAAACGATTTTTTCGCAGATGGTAAAAATCTGTTCCATCGGGGAAAGCCAGGTGGCTGATGAAATTCAGGATCTTATAGAAACCCAGACGAATCCTACCATCGCTCCCTATGCCAAGACGGGGGAGGTTCACCTTAGGATCACCGCCAAGGGCGGCAGTCAGAAGGAATGTGAGGAGCTGATCCGGCCTATGGTGCGGGAACTGGAACGGCGTTTCGGAAAAAATGTTTTCGCGGAGACGGAGAATATGACTCTGGAGGAGGCGGTGACGGTTCTTCTGTGGAACAGGAATCTGACGCTCTCCACGGCGGAATCCTGTACCGGAGGAGCCATCGCCGCCAGGATCGTCAATGTGCCAGGAGCCTCCGACGTGTTCCTGCAGGGTATGGTCACCTACAGCAATGAAGCCAAAAAAAGGACCCTGGGCGTAAGTGAGGATACCCTTCGTCTTTACGGCGCTGTGTCAGAGGAGTGCGCCAAAGAAATGGCCGAGGGAGGCTGCTCCTTCAGCGGGACAGACGTGTGCCTGTCCGTGACGGGAATCGCGGGGCCGGGAGGGGGAACCTTGGAAAAACCGGTGGGCACCGTATTTATGGGGTGCTGCGTAAAAGGAAAAACGACGGTAAGAGAGTATCATTTTACCGGAAACAGAGCGAGAGTCAGGGAACAGACCGCTGCTCACGGCCTGGCATTCCTACGCTCCTGTATCCTGGAAAACAGTTGAGAAAAATATGCCAGGCCTGTGATTTTTAACGTATCATTTTCATTAAATTGACAATGCGGTCTATCTTGGCGGTTTCCTCCGGGGATTTTCCCATTTTCAGAACCTCCAGTACGGCTGAGATCTCCTCAGAAGAAAAATTCAGGCCGCTGTTTTTTCCCTGAGCTGCCGCGTTCATGAGAAAAGGAAGCATATCGGCGGGGCTTTTGCCGCTGCCCTGCTCGGCCAGGCTCTGCAGCATTTCCAGTTTGCTTTTGTCCATGCCGGAAAGCTTGGGATCATTCTGCCAGTTGGTATCCATGGGCATCATCCTTTCTGATATAAAGAAGTTCCGTGTCACTCGTTCATAATCTGGATCATCTGCGCCACAGCCAGTATACTGGTGATCTGGTCAAGCTGCTGACGGCTTTTGCCGTAGCTGTATTTCCGTATGTCCTGGATCATATCCAGAGGATCGGTGATTTCCGCCGCGCATACCTGCATTTCCTGGTTTGCCGGAGAAAAAAGAGAAATCGTATTGACAAGCTCCTGTACCTTTGCGTAAACGGACAGAAGCTGCTGTCCGGCAGGAGGAAGATAAGGAACCGCGGCTTTTATCATCTGAGTCTGATCGCTAGTTACCATCTGGTCAAGGGCGGTCTGTGAGATCATATCCTGATCCATAGGTCAAAACTCCTTTTTTATGATGTTATGTTTTTATTTTTATTATATTCATCTTATCCCCGGCAGGTGAAGAAGCCTTTTTCATGTACTTCTGTTTTTTTCTGTCATATGATAAAAAAACGGCAGTGCAGCGCCGCGGTCTCCCGGTGCGGAGAAGGAGGCGTGCCTGCGGAGAAGGGAGAAAAGATGAAGTATGGACTCTGAAAATGAAAAACTGATACTGGATGGAAACGCCTTTTATGAAATAGATTTATCCTGTCTCAGAAAAAAAGAGCGGGAAAGCGAAACGGACCAGGTATGCGCCTGCAGACAGAAGAACAACAGAATCAGCAAAACAGCCGGAAAACGGTAACGGAGGACAGTGACCGGTTTATAGAATGGAAGCTGATACAGCAAAAAAAGGGACTGCCGTTTGACAGTCCCCTTTTCTTACCGTGAAGGAATGAACCAGCTCTGGTGTTATCAGCATCCGCAGCCGTTGTTTCCGCAGCAACCGCCGCAGAGAAGCAGCAGGATGATGATAGTCCAGCAGCAGTCGCCGTTGTTTCCGCTGAGGCCGAATCCATTGTTTCCACAGCAGCTCATTAAAATGATGAGCCAGAGAATGCAGCTGCAGGAGCTGCCGCCGAAGAAGTTTGCTCCTGAAGCGTTGCCGCATCCGCATCCACATCTTTCGTCACCGCATCCGCAATTTGTAGCAGCTAAATCACTCATTGTAAAATCCTCCAGAAATTAGTTTACAATTCATACTATGCCGTCTGCCTGTCCCCGGTGACAGGGCGCTTTATTGACATGGAAAATAGTTTTCAGTATACTCTTATTCATCAGAGAAAACGGTCGAAAGGATTTTACAGAGGGAAAGGAGAAACACTTTTATGCACCCATATCTGACTGCTCTGCTCATCGCTCTTGGAGTTGTTTTCCTGTTTTTTGTATGGATCTGTTATGAAAACCGAAAAAGACGGAAAAGGATTCTGAAAAAAATTCGGCGGACCTTCGGACAGGTTCCTGACAGAGAGTATTCTCCGGGAGATATTGAGGCGATTTCCCATTATTTCCGCCGGAAGGCCGGCGGCAGCTTTTGTATAGATGATATTACCTGGAACGATCTGGATATGGACAGAATATTTATGCTTCTGAACCAGACGATGTCTTCCCCGGGGGAGGACGTTCTCTACTGTATGCTCCGGATGCCTCTTTTTGACTCAAGGGAGGTGGAAAAAAGAGAAAAATTGATCCGGTTTTTTGCCGGCCATCCTGAGAAAAGGGAGAAGATACAGGTGCTTCTGTCCGCCGTAGGAAAAACCTGGCATGGCTCTCTTTCCGATACGATTCTGGCGCTGGAGGAAGCTCCGGAAGTAAATACGAAGCTTCACTGGCTTATGCTGGCCGCGCTTCTTGCCGCGCTTGCGGCGCTTCCCCTCGCTCCTGTGTACGCGTTTCTGGCTTTTATCGTGCTGAGCAGCGCCAATATCGTATTTTATTATACTGGAAAGGACAAAATAAAAGTAGCGGCATATCTGGACTGCTTTTCCAGTCTTCTTCGTATGCTTTCCCTGGCTGAACAGGCGGATACGGTAAAGTGGACGGAGCTTAAGGAGCAGATGGAGCGTATCCGGCGGGGAAAGCAGGCTTTTCGTTCGCTGAAAAAGCGAGCCTTTCTTCTTACCGGCAAAAATGAGAGTACGGGGGATCCGTCTCAGTTATTGCTGGATTATCTCCGGATGGTGTTTCATCTGGATATTCTGGTCTACAATTCTGTTCTGCGGGAGATAAAAGGGAAAACAAAGGAGATCATGGAGCTTCTGGATGCTCTGGGCGAGCTGGACGCGGCTGTTTCCATAGCCTCTTTCCGGGAAATGCTTCCGTTATGGAGCAGACCTGAGTTTACAGAGTGGAAAGGAGGCCATATCGGTCTTTTTGCGGAAGATTTGTATCATCCTCTGATCCATGAGCCGGTGGCGAACAGTATCCGGACGGAAAAGGGGATTCTGGTGACGGGATCCAACGCCTCAGGCAAATCTACTTTTCTAAAAAATATTGCTGTCAACAGTATACTTGCCCAGACGGCGCTCACCTGTACCAGCGCCTCCTACCGGGCTCCTTTTTTGAAGGTCATGACTTCCATGGCCCTGAGGGACGACATTTCAGGCGGAGAGAGTTATTTTATTGTAGAAATCAAGTCGCTGAAACGGATCCTGGAGGAAAGCAGAAAAAGGGAACCGCTGCTGTGTATTATTGACGAGGTGCTGAGAGGAACAAATACTATTGAACGGATCGCGGCCTCCGCGCAGATCCTGAACGCCCTGGACCGTGACTGGGTACTGCCGGCGGCGGCCACCCACGATATTGAGCTTTCCTATATCCTGGAAAAGAAATATGATAATTATCATTTTGAGGAAGAGGTTTTGGAAAATAAGGTGGTATTCAGCTATCTTCTGAAAAAAGGGAGAACAACCACAAGAAACGCGATCAGGCTTCTGGAGCTTCTGGGATATGATCCTGAAATTGTGAAAAAATCCGCCCGGGCTGCCGCGGATTTTGAGAAAAACGGCCTGTGGAAGGAGATGAAATAGCAGCCGGACAAAAACGACAGTTTTGCTGTCAAAAGTGACCGAATGTACAGAAAAGAAAAATTCAGTTGCAAATCGCATTTTGCTGGGCTATAATGCTAACAGTGCTGTTATTTTTGCGAGATAAATAAAGGAGTAGAGATGAATGCCAAGGAAAGGATTGTTTGATATACACTGCCATATAGTCCCTTCTGTGGATGACGGATCTGACAGCAGAGAAGAAACCATAAAAATGCTCCGCATGGAATACGGTCAGGGAGTGAGACGGATCATCGCGACTCCCCATTTCAGACGGAGAATGTTTGAAACGCCTTATGAGACAGTAAAAGAACAGTTTCAGATACTGAAGGAAGCGGCCTTGGAGGTAAGCGATGATTTTGAAATATATCTGGGCTGTGAGTTTCATGCGAATATGGAAATGGTAGAAATGCTGGATACAGATCAGGCGGCGACTATGGCCGGATCGCGGTATGTGCTTACGGAATTTTCGGGAAGCACACCCTCTTCCTATATAAAAGAACGGCTGTATTCGCTTCTTTCACACGGATACAGGCCGATCGTAGCGCATATCGAGCGATATGAGAGTATGCGCAAGGACGTTTCCCTTGTGGAGGAAATCGCCGATATGGGCGCTTTTATTCAAATAAACGCAGACAGTATTTTGGGAAAGGAGGGATTCGGCTGTAAAAGATACTGCAAAAAGCTTCTGAAATCAGAGCTTGTCCATTATGTCGGTTCGGACTGCCATGGAAGTACAAGGCGTATTTCCAGAATCGGAGAAGCTTATGATTATATTGAAAAAAAATGGGGAACCATATATGCAGATCAGATATTTATAAAAAACCCGCAGAAAATATTAGAAAACGCAAAAAACAGGAAGGGAAGATAAAATGGAACACCAAAATTTACAGGATACTACAGATGATATTGAAATTGATTTACTGGAACTATTCCATATATTGCTGAACAGATGGTGGATTATCATTCTGTCCGGAATTCTGGGCGGTCTGGTTTTCATCGCGGCAACTGTTCTGTTCATTACTCCGCAGTATCTGTCAACTACAAAAATGTATGTGCTGAGCAAGCAGGACAGCAATACTCTGACACAGCAGGATATGCAGACCAGTTTGTCTCTGACAAAGGATTACGCGGAGCTTATCAAAAGCCGTACAGTAACAGAGGGAGTGATCACTCAACTCGGACTGGATCTGACCCATGAGGAGCTTCTGTCCAAGATGACGGTGGATTCCGCCACAGATACGCGAATCCTTTCGATCTCCGTAAAGGATGAGGATCCCTATGAGGCATGCGAGATCGCAAACGCTATCCGTGACGTTGCCGCCAACCACATAAAAAACGTTATGGACATCAATGCGGTCAACGTTGTGGAGACGGCCAACATACCGGAAGAGAAGGCAAGCCCCAGCATCAGCAAAAACGGGATCATCGGCGGCCTGCTCGGCGTATTTATCTCAGTGGCGGTCATTTTGATCAGCTACATGGTAAATGATACGATCAAGACCCAGGAAGACATTGAGCGGTATCTCGGTCTGAGTACTCTTGGAACGATTCCGCTGACAGAAACCGGCAAGAAAACGAAGAAAAAGAAACAGAAGCGCGGCAGAGGGAGAAGATAATCATGAAAGAAGTCAATATATATCGTCAGGAATTAGATTACAGTGCAAACGAGTCATACAAGTCTCTTCGTACAAATCTTCTTTTTTGCGGAGAGGAAAAGAAGGTGATCGCGGTAACGAGCTGTACGCCGAATGAGGGAAAAAGTACTGTTTCTTTGAATCTGGCGCTGTCGCTGGCAGATTCAGGAAAAAAGGTGCTGCTCATCGACGCGGATCTGAGAAAATCAGTGCTTCTTGGAAGAACAGAGGCGGACGGAGAGATCAAGGGACTGTCCCACCTTCTTTCCCATCAGGAAACAGTGGAGGACATTATTTACGCGACGAATTATCCCAGCTTTCATATTATTTATGCGGGAACTATGCCTCCCAATCCGGCCGAGCTGCTCGGAGGGAAATATTTTAAGAGATTTCTGCAGGCTGTCAGGAAGGTGTACGACTATGTGATCATCGATACGCCCCCTCTTGGAAGCGTGATCGACGCCGCGGTTATTGCGGATGAATGCGACGGTTCCATCATTGTCATGGAGTCCGGCGTGATCAGCTACCGTTTTGCCCAGGAGGTGAAGGAGCAGCTTCAGAAATGCAACTGCCCGATCCTCGGAGTCATACTGAATAAGGTTGATATGAGCAAACAGGGCTACTATGGGAAATACTACGGCAAATATTACGGTAAATATTACGGCAGGGAAAATAAAAAATCATAATAAGGAGCTGTTGGATTATGGCAAAGAAACTCGTTGGGATTATGATTTTTTTGTGCGTTGTACTTGCCGGTACAATCGTTTATATCAGAGGACAGGCGGATCATACAGGCCCTGAAATCACAGACGGCGGATCAGAGATCACCGTGTATACCCCGGATGTGACTGACGCGGATCTTCTGGAGGGGATGAGCGCCATAGATGAAAAAGACGGCGATGTTTCCGACACTCTTACAGTGGAATCTGTTTATAGTGTGGACGATTCTTCGGTAGTGGTTACTTATGCGGCAAAAGATAATGACAATAATATAACGAAATATAAAAGGACTATGGAGGCTGAAATGCCGGCGGAGGATCCGGACAGTGATGATTCGGACGAAGATGAGACGGACGGGGAAGCTTCTGACGGGACCGAAGCGCAAGAGACAGAGGCGGACGGGGAGGCCAGCGGAGAAACAGATGAAGCTGTGACGCCTACCCCGGAGCAGGATGAGGCGGAGGTCCTGAAACAGGAACAGGAGGCGGAGGCGGATTCCATGCCGGAGCAGAATCCGAGGATTTATCTTACGGAATATCTGGTAAGAATCCCGGTTGGCGGCTCCTGGAACCCTCTGGACTATGTGTCTGAGATCACGGATGATCAGGACGATATGTACGCGCTCTGGCGGAAAATCCAGGTCGCTGACGAGGTGAGCACCGCTGCGGCGGGAACCTATGAGTGCACCTATTATGTTGTCGATTCTCAAAATAATGTTTCGAATAACGCGGTTATCAAGGTGATTGTTGAATAGTAAAATATACGGGAAGTGAAGATATGAGAATAAACAGACGAAGGGACAGACTGCCGGGAACTATAATTTCTCTGGTGCTTTTTTTGGCGATCCTGGCTTTTACAGTCCTGCTCTTATACACAAATCTTATACCGATGAAGTATATCGGCGTGATTTTCATAGGATTGCTGGTTTTCGTGGCGCTGATCCGCCTGCTGGTTTTGAAATTCCGGAAAAAGATCCGGTTCTGGACAGGCTCGGTTCTGGCGCTGCTCATGCTCCTTGTTCTTGGCGCGGTCAGTTTTTATATTCACAAAACCGTGTCCTCGCTGGACACTATTACCGGCGTAAATAAAGATACCGTAGAAATCGGCGTTTATGTAATGAACAATGATTCTGCCCAGGCTATACGCGACGCCGCGGGATATTCCTTCGGTATTCTCTCGGAGCTTGACAGAAATAATACAGACGCCGCTCTGGAGCAGATCTATTATGAAATTGGAAGCGAGATCACGACGGAAGAGTATGGAAGCCTGACAGAGCAGGCGGACGCTCTTACAGGCGGGAAATGCCAGGCGATCATTCTGAACAGCGGTTATCTTGACGTTCTGGATCAGATGAACGGGTACAGTGGTTTTTCGCCGCAGCTTCGTCAGATTGCCGCGTATAAGATTGAATCTGTGGTGGAGCGGAAAGAACCGCAGACGACTGTCAGCCCTGAGGGCAGCCCCGAATCCGCGGACAGCAGCGCGGACGCCGCTGTAACAGATGAGATTTATACGATCTACATCAGCGGTATCGACACCAGGGGCGACATGACGGCTTCCAGTCTGAGCGATGTGAATATTATCCTCACCGTCAATACCAGAACCAAACAGATCCTCATGGTTTCTACGCCGAGGGATTACTATGTACCGTTATCTATTTCCAACGGTGTTCCGGATAAGCTGACCCATGCGGGTATCTATGGCGTAAATGTGTGCATGGACACACTGGAGATGCTGTACGATATAGACATCAATTACTATTTCCGTCTAAATTTCGGCGGTTTCATAAAAATCATTGACGCTCTTGGCGGAATTACCATCAATTCGGATTACGATTTTGATTCCAAAAATGTTGCGGGATATCACTTTAACAAGGGAGAAAATATGGTAAACGGAGAGGCGGCTCTTGCCTTCTGCCGTGAAAGATATTCTTTCTCAGAGGGAGACCGGCAGAGAGGGCGCAATCAGATGGCGGTTATTCAGGGAGTTGTGAATAAGATCACTTCTCCGGAGCTACTGAAAAATTATCTCTCTGTAATGGACAGTCTGGAAGGCTGTTTTGAGACCAATATTCCTTATGAAACTATTTCTTCTCTGGTGAAGGATCAGCTTGACAAGGGCGGAAGCTGGGAGGTGCTTTCCTACAGTGCCGATGGAACAGGCGATAACCAGAAGCCATATTCCATGAGCCAGACAGCCTATGTCATGGTACCTGACACCGCCACTGTGGACAAGGCCAGGAGCCTGATGCAGAAGGTGCGGGAGGGCGTGATGCTCTCCCAGGCGGACGTTGCCCGTCAGTAAGGTGTTCCGGCGGGGCTCTGCCGCTTTAAGTTGTTAAAACGGCGCGGAAAGAGCCTTGACAAAAGAAACGCTGGTTTGTATACTTGAAAAAGTACAGGAAAAGGCATTGAAGGGAAGAAGTAACTTGAGGGAAACACACAGAGAGCTGCCGGAGGGTGAGAGGCGCGTGGGAAGCTCAGGCGAATACATCCCGGAGCTCCGCACTGAATTTTGAGTAGGCTGCGGCGGCGTGGCGCTCGTTATCGCGCTCAATGAGGCAGGGAAACAGCTTCTCTGCGAATTTAGGTGGTATCACGGGACCCGGTTCTCGTCCTAAAAGGACAGGAACCGGGCTTTATTTGTATTAGAAACAGGAGGAAAAATATGACAGTTTGGGAAGAATTGAAGGCCAGAGGGCTGATCGCCCAGGTGACAGACGAAGAAGAAATCAAAAAAATGGTAAATGAGGGAAAAGCCACTTTTTATATCGGCTTTGATCCTACTGCGGACAGTCTGCATGTAGGTCACTTCATGGCGCTTTGTCTGATGAAGCGGCTGCAGATGGCGGGAAACCGTCCCATCGCTCTGCTGGGAGGCGGAACAGGTATGATCGGCGATCCGTCCGGAAGAACGGATATGCGTCAGATGATGACCAGGGAAACGATCCAGCATAACATTGACTGCTTCAAGAAGCAGATGGAGCGCTTTATCGACTTTTCAGAAGGAAAAGCCCTGATGGTGAATAACGCGGACTGGCTTATGGATCTGAATTATGTGGAGCTTTTGAGAGATGTGGGCGCCTGCTTTTCCGTAAACCGTATGCTGGCGGCAGAGTGCTACAAGCAGAGAATGGAAAGAGGCTTAAGCTTCCTGGAATTCAATTACATGATCATGCAGAGCTATGATTTCTATATGCTTTACCAGAAATACGGATGCAGCATGCAGTTCGGAGGAGACGACCAGTGGAGCAACATGCTGGGCGGAACTGAGCTGATCAGAAGAAAGCTGGGCAAAGACGCCTATGCTATGACGATCACTCTGCTTCTGAATTCCGAGGGAAAGAAAATGGGAAAAACGCAGTCAGGCGCCGTCTGGCTGGATCCAAACAAAACCTCTCCCTTTGATTTTTATCAGTACTGGAGAAACGTTGACGACGCGGATGTGATCAAATGTATGCGTCTTCTGACATTCCTGCCGCTGGAGCAGATCGACGAGATGGCGCAGTGGGAGGGAAGCCAGTTAAATAAAGCGAAGGAAATTCTGGCATACGAGCTGACGAATCTTGTTCACGGCGAAGAGGAAGCCAGAAAAGCCCAGGAGGGCGCGAAGGCATTGTTCGCGGGAGGCGCGGATACCGAAAATATGCCGTCCACAGAGCTTACAGACGAGGATTTCCAGGATGGAGCCATCGATCTGATCTCCATGCTTGTAAAGACAGGACTCGTTCCCAGCCGTTCGGAAGGCCGCCGGGCCATTGAGCAGGGGGGCGTGTCTGTAGACGGTGAGAAGATCACGGATATCAGACATACCGTTTCAAAGGACGCTATTCCGGAGAAGGGATTGGTTTTGAAACGCGGAAAGAAGAAATTTCATAAGGTGCTTACGAAATAGAACGGAGGAAGAGATGATGAAAAAATATGGTGTAAATGAACTGCGCCAGATGTTTCTGGACTTTATGGAGAGTAAGGGCCACCTGGTGCACAAAAGCTACTCGCTGGTACCTCAGGGGGATAAGAGTCTCCTTCTGATCAACGCGGGTATGACTCCGCTGAAACCTTATTTTACAGGAGCGGAGATTCCTCCGCGCAAAAGAATGGCTACCTGTCAGAAATGCATCCGCACGGGCGACATTGAAAATGTAGGAAAAACAGCCCGTCACGGAACCTTCTTCGAGATGCTGGGAAATTTTTCTTTTGGAGATTATTTTAAGAAGGAAGCGATCGCCTGGTCATGGGAATTCCTTACAGAGACAGTGGGACTTGATCCTGACAGACTGTATCCTTCTATTTATCTGGACGACGACGAGGCCTTTGATATTTGGAATAAAGACATCGGAATCCCGGCGGAAAGAATCTTCCGTTTTGGAAAAGAGGATAATTTCTGGGAGCACGGGGCGGGTCCCTGCGGTCCCTGCTCTGAGATTTATTATGACAGGGGTGAAAAATACGGCTGCGGCAAACCGGGATGTACGGTAGGCTGCGACTGCGACCGTTACATGGAAGTGTGGAACAACGTGTTCACACAGTTTGAAAACGACGGAAACGGCAATTACACAGTCCTCGATCAGAAAAATATTGATACGGGCATGGGACTTGAGCGTCTGGCAGTGGTTGTCCAGGAGGTGGATTCCATTTTTGACGTGGATACCATCTGTTCCCTCAGGAATCTTGTCAGTGAGATTTCAGGAAAAGAATACGGCAAAGTTTATGACCACGACGTTTCCATCCGTCTGATCACCGACCATATCCGTTCCGCTACCTTTATGATCTCCGACGGCATTATGCCTACCAACGAGGGCAGGGGCTATGTGCTCCGCCGTCTGATCCGCCGGGCCGCCCGCCACGGCCGCCTTCTGGGGATCCAGGGCACCTTCCTGGCAAAGCTCAGCGAGGAAGTGATCAAGGGATCCAGGGACGGTTATCCGGAGCTTGAGGACAAAAAAGAATTTATCCTCAGAGTGCTTACCAATGAGGAGAACCAGTTTAATAAGACCATCGACCAGGGACTCCGCATCCTTGCCGATATGGAGGAGGAAATGAAGGCCTCCGGCAGCGGCGTGCTTTCCGGCGCCAACGCCTTTAAGCTGTATGACACTTATGGATTCCCGCTGGATCTTACCAAGGAGATTCTGGAAGAAAAAGGCTATGAGGTAGATGAAAAAGGCTTTGGAGAGGCTATGGAGGAGCAGAGGGTGAAAGCCCGCACCGCCAGAGAGGTGACCAATTATATGGGGGCCGACGCCACCGTATACGATCAGATCGATCCTGCGGTCACCACAGAGTTTGTGGGATACGACCACCTCACTTATGAGTCTGAGATCACAGTACTCACCGGGGAAAAAGAGATCGCGGCTTCGCTGATGGAAGGACAGAAGGGAACTGTCTTTGTAAAGGAAACCCCGTTCTACGCCACGATGGGCGGTCAGGAAGGAGATACAGGCGTGATCGCAACGGCCAACGGCAAATTTGTGGTGGAGGATACCATTAAGCTCCGCGGCGGTAAATTCGGTCATGTGGGTTATATGGCATCAGGCATGATCTCCACAGGAGATATGGCGGAGCTCTCTGTTTCTGCCGGGAGCCGCCGTGACACAGAGAAAAATCACAGCGCTACCCATCTTCTTCAGAAGGCGCTGAAGGTAGTTCTCGGTTCTCATGTAGAACAGAAGGGATCTCTGGTAACGCCGGACAGGCTCCGCTTCGACTTTGCTCATTTCCAGGCAATGACAGAGGAAGAACTGGAAAAGACAGAGGCTCTTGTGAATAAAGAAATCCAGGCGTCTCTTCCGGTAGTAACCGATATCATGGATATCGAGGACGCGAAAAAATCCGGCGCCATGGCTCTTTTCGGCGAAAAATATGAGCAGAAGGTGCGGGTGGTTTCCATGGGAGATTTCTCACGGGAGCTCTGCGGCGGAACTCATGTAAAAAACACCGGCTCCATCATGCTCTTTAAGATCGTCTCTGAACAGGGGATCGCGGCGGGCGTCCGCCGTATCGAGGCTCTGACGGGCAGCGCGGTGCTGGAATATTACAAAAAAGAAGAACAGATCCTTAAAGAGGCGGCAAAGGCGCTGAAGGCGCAGCCCTCTGAGCTTCAGGAGAAAATCTCCCATCTTCAGGCCGAAATAAAGACTCTTCAGAGTGAAAATGATTCTCTGAAAAACAAGCTGGCCCAGGGAGCCCTTGGCGATGTCATGGATCAGGTAAAAGAGATCAAGGGTGTGAAGCTTCTGGCCGCGAAGGTAGAGGGCGTGGAGCCCGGAGCTCTCCGCGATCTGGGCGACCAGCTGAAGGATAAGCTGGGAGAGGGCGTTGTAGTGCTTGCCGCTGTCAACGGAGGTAAGGTCAACCTTCTGGCTATGGCTACGGACGCCGCTCAGAAGGCCGGCGCTCATGCAGGAAACCTGATCAAGGGAGTGGCCGCCATTGTAGGCGGAGGCGGCGGAGGCCGTCCGAATATGGCCCAGGCCGGCGGTAAAAATCCTGAGAAGGTCCAGGAGGCAGTAGATGCCGCGGCAGGAATACTGGAGAGCCAGCTCCACTGAAACGTCTCTGTGAAATAACTGTGAAAAAGTTTTTGCAAAATTAACCAAAAGCAGTTGACGAAAGCGGAGACAATGATATATAATATAACTCGTGCAAGAAAAATACCCAGACAGTTGTATTTTAGCACAATCTACAACTGGAGGGAGGTTAGGTGTGAGTCTATGTCAAACGTTATCGTAAAAGAGAACGAGACTTTAGATAGCGCTCTTCGCAGATTCAAGAGAAGCTGCGCAAAAGCAGGTATCCAGCAGGAAATCCGCAAAAGAGAGCATTACGAGAAACCAAGCGTTCGTCGTAAGAAAAAATCTGAAGCCGCAAGAAAACGTAAATATAATTAATTGTGCACAAAAATCCCTGACTGACTGTCAGGGATTTTTAAAATACTAAATTGTTACTTTATTAACAAAAAGGCGGCGCTGAATTTCAGCACCAGGCAAGGCGGGGAGAAAAGATGAATCTGATTATAATGCTCCTGAAAAAAACTGCGAAACTATTATTCAACCGGATTTTTTATGTGGCTCTCGCGCTGCTGGTACAGCTGGGCTGGCTTTTTATGCTTGTATGGCGGCTGGCGGCCTATTCCAAATATATTTCCTTCGCCATTACGGTGGTCAGTATCCTGGCGGTTTTGTGGATCGTCAATAAGAGGATCAATCCATCGTATAAGCTGGGCTGGACGATGCTGATCATGGCAGTGCCTGTTTTCGGCCTGCTTTTATATATTCTTTTCGGAAAATCCAGAGTGGCCCAGGAAATACAGGAGCAGTATGTCCAGGTAAAAAAAGAAAGCGTTCCATATCTTCGGCAGGAGGAAGAGGTTTTGGATAAAATCCGGCAGAAGGATCCGTCGGCGGCAGTTCAGTCAGAATATATCCATCGGTATTCCGGCTTTCCTGTTTATGAAAATACCACTGCCGAGTATTTTCAGGTAGGCGACGACATGTTTCCGGTCCTGGTGAAGGAACTGGAACAGGCGGAGCATTACATTTATATTGAGTATTTTATCATCAACGACGGAGTGATGTGGCGGACGATTCTGGATATCCTGGAAAAGAAGGCCGCGGACGGCGTAGACGTCCGGCTGATCTATGACGGCTTCGGCTGTCTGACGACTCTTCCTCACAGATACGACAGAGTGCTTCGGGAAAAAGGAATTCAGTGCAGGGTGTTTAATCCCTTCCGTCCCGTGCTGAACATCGTCCAGAACAACAGAGACCACCGGAAGATCTGTGTGATCGACGGAAAAACCGGCTTTACCGGAGGCATCAATCTGGCGGACGAGTACATTAACCAGAAGGAGCGGTTCGGACACTGGAAGGATACGGCGGTGATGCTGCAGGGCGAGGCCGTATGGAGTATGACGGTGATGTTTCTTCACATGTGGAGCGTTGTAAACGGAAATCCGGATTCCCTTGAGCACGAGCCTTATCTTCCCCATGCTCATCACCCGGAAGAATTCGCCGGCAGCGGATTTGTGCAGCCCTACAGTGATACTCCGCTGGACGGGGAGGTTCTTGGAGAAAATGTGTATCTGAATATCATCAACCGGGCGAAACGGTATGTGTATATCTGTACCCCTTATCTGATCATCGACAACGAAATGATGACCGCCTTATGTCTGGCGGCAAAGAGCGGCGTGGATGTGAGGATCATGACTCCCGGCGTGCCGGATAAAAAAATGGTGTTCCTTCTGACTCAGTCATATTATGAACAGCTTCTGGAGGCCGGAGTGAGGATTTATGAATACCAGCCGGGCTTTCTCCATGCAAAATCCTTCGTTTGTGACGACGAGATCGCGGTGGTGGGAACGATCAATCTTGATTACCGCAGTCTGTATCTCCATTTTGAGGACGGCATATGGATGTATGAAAACCAGGTGGTGCAGGATATTCTGCAGGATTTTACAGAAACTTTGAATTACTGCGATCCCGTCAGCATGGAATTCTGTAAAAACAGAAATATCTTTGTCCGGGGATTCCAGAGTATTCTGCGGCTGTTCGCTCCCATGCTCTGATGAGAGAAGGGAAAAAGGTTATATTTTCTGTTTCTTCGTTTTATAATAGAGTAGAGTATTTTTACCGGAGGATTCTATGTCAGAAAAACGGAGAAAGCTTTTGCCTGTCTGCATAATGATTCTCAGCCTTCTGTTTCCGCCGCTTTCTGTCCGGGCTGAGGAGGAGGGACCGGCGGTTCAGGTGACGGCGCCAAGCTATGTGCTCATGGAGCCGGAGACGGGAACCGTAATATGTGAAAAGGAAAAGGATACCAGAAGAAGTCCGGCAAGCGTTACGAAGATCATGACTCTTCTGCTTATTTTTGACCATCTGGAGAACGGGAGTCTGAAGCTTGAGGATACTGTGACTACCAGCGCGCACGCGAAATCAATGGGAGGCTCTCAGGTTTTTCTGGAGGAGGGCGAGACCCAGACGGTGGAAACTATGATCAAATGCATTGTGGTTGCCTCCGGAAACGACGCCAGCGTGGCTATGGCGGAGCATGTGGCGGGAAGCGAGCCGGAATTTGTGAAGCAGATGAACGAGAGGGCGGCGGGACTGGGAATGAAAAACACCCATTTTGAGGACTGCTGCGGACTGACAGATTCCGACAATCACTATACCACCGCGTACGATATCGCTCTTATGAGCAGAGAATTGATCAACAAATATCCGAAGGTGCTGGAATATTCTTCGATCTGGATGGAAAATATTACCCATGTGACCAGACAGGGCAGCAAGGAATTCGGGCTGACAAACACAAACAGGCTGGTGCGGACATATGACGGCTGTGTGGGACTGAAGACGGGAAGCACCAGCAAGGCGAAATTCTGTCTCTCCGCTGTGGCTGAGAGAAACGGGATTTCTCTGATCTCTGTAGTTATGGCGGCGCCGGATTCCAAAACCAGGCAGAGGGATGCGGCCGCTCTTCTGGACTACGGCTTTGCGAGATGCAGCCTGTATACAGATGAAGAGCCGGGCGGCCTTCCTGAGCTTGCGGTCAAAAAAGGCGTCGAGTCCACCGTACCGCTGGAGTACGAGGGGATATTCCGGTACCTGGACACAGAGGGCAGGCAGATTTCAGACATCAGTAAAAAGAGGGTGCTTCCCTCTGAGACGGAGGCTCCGGTACAAAAGGGAGAGAAGGCCGGCGAACTTGTCTATTACCGCGGCGGAGAGGAGATCGGCCGTATCGGGATCCTTTATGGAGAATCGGTGAAAAAAGCGAAATACGCGGACTGTCTTGAAAAGGTGCTGAAACGTCTGTGGCTGTAAGCGGAATTTTTTGACAAAGAGACCGTGGGAGAGGTATAATAGCCTTTGAAAAGCTGAGAATGAGGGATAAACTTATGAAGGAAATTCGTACGGAAGACGCTGTGGGACATATTTTGTGCCACGATATCACACAGATCATCAAAGATAAAAAGAAAGGCGTGCTTTTCAAAAAAGGCCACATTGTGCGGGAGGAAGATATCCCCGCATTGCTTTCTGTGGGAAAAGAGCACCTCTATGTGTGGGAAAAAAAAGAAGGGATCCTCCACGAAAACCAGGGAGCGCAGATCCTTTATGAAATCTGTGCCGGAGAGCATATGCACGGCACCGACGTCAGCGAAGGCAAGATAGAACTGGTCGCTGACTGCGACGGACTTTTGAAGATCCGCCGTGATGCCCTTGTAAACGTAAACAGCCTGGGGGAGATGATGATCGCGTCCAGGCACGGAGATTTTCCGGTAAAAAAAGGCGATAAGATCGCCGGAACAAGGATCATTCCCCTGGTGATCGAAGAGGAAAAAATGGAAAGAGCGAAGGCAGCGGCAGGAAAAGAGCCCATATTCTCCATCCTTCCTTTCCGTTCCAAAAAAACAGGGATCATAACTACCGGAAGCGAGGTTCAGAAAGGACTGATCCAGGATGCCTTCACGCCTGTTCTGAGAGAGAAGCTGGCGGAATATCCCGGAGAGGTGATCGGTCAGACACTGCCGGGAGACGACAGAAAGCAGATTACTGCCGACATCCTTCGTTTTATTGATATGGGAGCGGATATGGTCATCTGCAGCGGGGGAATGAGCGTGGATCCTGACGACCGCACGCCGGGAGCCATCAAGGACACCGGAGCGGAGATCGTATCCTACGGCGCGCCGGTGCTTCCGGGCGCCATGTTGCTGCTGGCATACTATAATAAAGACGGCAGGAGGATACCGGTCCTCGGACTTCCGGGCTGCGTGATGTATGCGAAAAGAACCGTATTTGATCTGATCCTGCCCAGGATCATGGCGGACGATCCTGTGAAGCCGGAAGAGATCGCTTCTCTGGGGGAGGGCGGTCTCTGCCTGAACTGCGCCGCCTGCACGTTTCCTAACTGCGGTTTTGGGAAATAGCAGAGGAAACGCGGTTCCAAAATAGCTGATAACAGAGGAAATGCATGAAAACATTCAAAACAAAGACTTACTCCATTGCCACTGAAAAGCTGCGGGGAAAACGGCCTGTGAAATTTGCCCTGCTGGCAGATATGCACGGCCTGTCCTTCGGCCGCGGCAACAGTGGGCTGTTTCGGCGGATTATGCTGGAAAAGCCGGACGCCGTGCTGATCGCGGGAGATATGACTTACAGCGGCAGACAGGATACCATGAGAGAAATAACCGGATTTATGCGCCGGCTGGCAGGAAACTTCCGCGTGTATTATGCGCTGGGAAATCATGAAACCAGGATGATGCTGGATCCCCTGATGAGTGAAGAGTATTGTTTGTTCGAGAAAAATCTGTCCGGCGCCGGGGTACGTTTTCTTCATAATGAACATGATTCCGTTCGTATTCAAGGAACAGACTTTGTCTTTTACGGACTGGAGCTGCCTGTAGAATATTACCGGAAGCCGAAACCTCCCGTACTGACACTGGAAGAGATGGAGACTTTGATAGGAAAGCCTGACCGGGAAGGGATCCATGTGCTCCTGGCCCATAGTCCCCGGTTTGGAAAGACGTATTTTTCCTGGGGCGCGGATCTGATCCTTTCAGGCCATTATCACGGAGGCATGGTCCGTTTTACAGAGCGGCGGGGGCTGATATCTCCTTATTTTCAGCCGTTTCCGGCCTTTTGCTGCGGTGAGTTCAAAAAAAAGGACAGCCGTATGATCGTAAGCGCCGGGCTGGGAGAGCATACGATCCCCATCCGTATTCATAACCCAAGAGAGCTGGTATTTATTGAGCTGACGCCTCCCGCGGGAGGACGCCGCGCCGGAGAAAGGACAGCCGTCAGGGAAAAACAGGAGAGTACAGAATATGGCGATTGATGTGAAAGTCAATGTTTTTGAAGGTCCGCTGGATCTTCTGCTGCATCTGATCGAAAAAAATAAAATCGACATTTACGATATTCCCATTGTCAGGATCACGGATCAGTATATGGAATACCTTCACAGTATGCCTGCGGAGGATCTTGGAGCAATGAGTGAGTTCCTGGTTATGGCGGCTACTCTTCTGGATATTAAATGCAGGATGCTTCTTCCAAAGGAGAAAAACGAGGAGGGAGAAGAGGAGGATCCCAGAGAGGAGCTGGTTCAGAAGCTCCTGGAATACAAGATGTATAAGTATATGTCCTATGAGCTGAAGGACCGTATGGATGAGACGGAGGGCGTTTTTTTTAAAAAAGAGACGATCCCCGAGGAGGTTCTGAAATACAAAGAGCCGGTGGATCCGGGAGAGCTTCTGGCCTCGGTGACGCTGGAGCGTCTGAATGAGATCTTCCAGTCGATACTGAAGAGGCAGGAGTCAAAGATCGACCCCATCCGAAGCAAATTCGGGAAGATTGAAAAGGAGGAGATCAGTCTCTCGGACAAGATGCTCCAGATGAAATCCTTCGCGTCGTCCCACCGCCGCTTCAGCTTCCGTCAGCTTTTGGAAAAGCAGAGCTCCAGGACGCAGGTGGTAGTGACCTTTCTGTCGATCCTTGAGCTGATGAAAATGGGATACATCCATGTGGAACAGGAGAAGCTGTTTGACGACATCAAGGTGGAGGTGACACAGGATCCGGAAACCTGGAAGCATTTGACAGAGTTTGCGGACGAATAAACAGAAATGGGGACTTATATGGAAATTAAAAAAGCGGAAGCCGCCATTGAGGCAATTCTGTTCGCGCTGGGTGAAGCCGTTGAGCTTTCGCGGATCGCGGATGCCATCGGCCAGGATAAAGAGACAACGCGCAAGCTGATCCAGCATCTGATGGATTCCTACCGGCAGGAGGAGCGCGGGATCCAGATCATCGAGCTTGAGCAGTCCTATCAGATGTGTACCAATAAAGAATATTATGATAATCTGATCCAGATCGCCATGCATCCCCAGAAGCCCGCGCTGACAGAGGTTATGCTGGAGACGCTTTCTATTATAGCTTATAAGCAGCCGGTGACAAAGGCGGAAATAGAAAAAATCCGGGGCGTAAAATGTGATCATGCCGTGAATAAGCTGGTGGAGTATGATCTTGTGAAGGAGCTTGGGCGTCTGGACGCCCCCGGCCGTCCCATTCTCTTCGGAACCACGGAGGAATTTCTGCGTACCTTCGGGGTGCAGGGGCTGGACGAGCTTCCGGTTCCGGATCCGGTACAGATGGCGGATTTTAAGGCGGAAGCAGAGGAAGAAATACAGTTAAAGCTGGACGTCTGACACAGACGCAGGATTTTTGAACAATACCCTCTCCGGACAGAGAGACACAGAAAGGGATAAAAGCAATGCCAACCACATATACGCATGATTTGTTTGGAAAAGAAATATACCGTCAGCTTCCTGCTGAAATGAAAAAAATTATCCGAAAAAACGGAGACCTTTACAGAATCGGCCTCCACGGCCCGGACATCTTCTTTTACCATCTTCTGAAGCCTGCGGTAAACGGAGCCGGGGTAGAGATGCATCACAATCCGGCGGCTCCCTTTTTTATGCGGGGAATGAGTCTGGTAAGAGAAAGAGGCGATGAACGGCTTCTCTCTTATCTCCTTGGGTTCGGCTGCCACTATCTTCTGGACAGTGCCTGCCATCCCTATGTGGATGAGATGGCGGAGAAAAAAGTTATTTCTCATACATTGCTGGAGAAGGAGATGGACAGAACTCTGATGCTGGAAACAAACCGGGATCCCCATCATTTTTATCCCTCCGACTGCATTGTTCCCAGAATCTCCTATGCCAGAGTGATACGCAGGATGTTTCCGCAGATGAAAACAAAAGATATCCTGTTCTCTCTCCGTATGATGAAATTTCTCACGAATCTTATGGTTTATGACAACAGGGGAAAACGGCGGTTTTTTCTGCGGGCGGCCACAGGCCTGGGAGGAAAGCGGCTGTCGGCTTCCGCTATGGATCATTTTATGAGAAAGGATCCGGCTCCCGGAAGTGAAAAGCCGGTGGAAGAGCTTCATAGGCTTTACTGCCGGGCGGTGGAGGAAAGTCCCCGCTTTCTGGAGGAGCTGTATCATCTTTCCCAGGAAGAGCTTCCGCTTTCGGAACGCTGGTATCATACCTACAACGGATAAGAATCACAGAAAGACAGAGAGCAGCAAGGAATAAAACGGACAGGTCCGCATAGAATAGTCCTATAGATCCGGAAAGAGGTGGGCTATGAAAGTCAAAAGGACTGGTTTGATATTTCTGCTGGTATCTGTCTTTTTTTGCGTGTGTCTGCCCGCGGGGGCAGAGAGCTTTGACCATATGCGGCAGATCGTTCCCGATACGGAAATGCCAGAAGCGTATGAGAGCGGGATACAGCCGGAAGCGGCTGTTTCCGGTGAGAGCGGCGGCGGTCCGGGAAATCTGTACGCGCTTTCCGCGGTTCTCATGGATGCGGATTCTGGAAGAGTGCTTTATGAAAAAGAGGGAGAAACGCCCCGGGCAAACGCGAGTACCACAAAAGTGCTGACCTGTATGCTTGCCCTGGAAAACGGCTCAGGGGACGACTATGTGACAGTCTCTGCCAGGGCGGCCGCACAGCCGGATGTCCAACTGAATATGAGAGAGGGAGAGCAGTATTATCTGGAGGATCTTTTATATTCCCTGATGCTGCAGAGCCACAACGATACGGCCGTGGCGATTGCGGAGCATATCGGTGGTTCCGTGGAGGGCTTTGCGGAAATGATGAACAAAAAAGCGGCGGAGCTGGGATGTACAGACACACATTTTGTTACGCCCAACGGCCTGGACGACGAGGATGAGGAAGGGGTTCATCATACCACCGCAAGGGATCTGGCCTTGATCATGCGCTATGCGATCAAAAGCAGAACTTTTTTAAAAATTACGGAAACAAGAGAATATTCCTTTTCCGATCTCAGCGGCAGGAGAACCTTTACCCTTCGCAACGCGAACGCGTTTCTTGATATGACGGACGGAGTTCTTTCCGGAAAAACAGGGTTTACGGGAGACGCGGGCTATTGCTACGTCTGTGCCTGCACCAAAAACGGCAAAACCTTTATTGTCTCTCTTCTGGGCTGCGGATGGCCGAATAATAAAAATTATAAATGGAAGGATACGATATCTCTGCTGAATTATGGGGACCGGAATTATGAATACAAAACTTTTTTCCGGGAACCGGAGCTTCCGGACATCGCGGTAGAAAACGGCGTGCCGGAGGATAACAGTCTGGAGGGGAGCGTTTCCGTCCATGGAATTGTGAATATCAGAGAGGAGGAAAAGCAGAAAAAGCTCCTTCTGGGAAATGATGAGAATATAGAATGTCATGTGTCTGTGAAAAAGGAACTTGTGGCGCCTGTAAAAAAGGGAGAGCAGATCGGAGAGGTCGCGTTTCTCCTGGACGGAACGTCCGTGGCCTCCTATCCGGTGACGGCGGACAGGGATATAGAAAAGATATCCTACCTGTGGTGTGTAGATCAGGTTTTTCATGATTTTTTTCATTGACGTCAAAGCGGAACGCGGCTCTTTGAAACGGGAGCCGCGTTCCTTTTTTGCGTAAATAACAGGCTGAGAGGTTAAATTTTTAACAAAAACCTGGAAATCTATTGAAAAAAAAATGAAAAAAGGTTACAATTATAATCGGCTGAGATTTTGTTTATCATTAAATTTTTATAAAAATGGAGGGCAAAAGAGAATGAGTAATGCAACACAAAGCTTAGCAGGCACAAGAATTACTTCTTTGCTTGATGCGAACAGTTTTGTTGAAATCGGCAAAAGCGTAACCGCAAGATCCACTGATTTCAACATGACTGAAAAGAAAGCGCCTTCAGACGGTGTGATCACCGGCTACGGCGTGATCGATGGAAATCTGGTGTATGTATACAGCCAGGACGTTTCCGTGCTGAACGGAACCGTCGGCGAGATGCACGCGAAAAAGATTTCTTCCCTTTATGATCTTGCAATGAAGACGGGAGCGCCGGTGATCGGCCTCATCGACTGCGCAGGTATGAGACTGCAGGAAGCGACAGACGCGCTGGAAGCTTTTGGAACAATTTATCTGAAGCAGACTCTGGCATCCGGGATGATTCCTCAGATCACCGCTGTATTCGGTACCTGCGGAGGCGGAATGGCCGTTGTGCCCGCTCTTACAGACTTTACCTTTATTGAGTCCAAAAAGGGCAAAATGTTTGTCAATACCCCCAACGCTCTGGAGGGCAATCATGTAGAGAAATGCGATACTTCAGCCGCCGCGTTCCAGAGCGAAGAGACAGGCCTGATCGACCGGGCGGGCTCTGAAGGTGAAATATTGGGATGGATCCGTCAGCTTATCAGTTTTCTTCCTTCTAATTTTGAGGATAACGATTCTTTCGACGAATGTACAGATGATCTGAACCGCGTATGCGGAGATATTTCCGCCTGTGCAGGTGACACTGTTCTGGCGCTGTCCAGGATCGCCGACAATGGTCTCTTCTTTGAGACAAAGACGGCATATGGAAAGGATATCGCCACCGGCTTCCTTCGTCTGAACGGAGCTACGGTAGGAGCTGTGGCAAACAGAAAAGAAATCTACGGGGAGGACGGAACAAAGACTGAAGAATTCGATGGAACTCTGTCCGCGAGAGGCGCGAGAAAAGCGGCGGACTTCGTGAAGTTCTGCGACGCCTTTGATATTCCGGTTCTGACTCTTACCAATGTGACAGGCTTCAAGGCTACTCTCTGCAACGAAAAAATGATGGCGAAATCCGTAGGAGAAATGATCCATGCCTTTGCCGACGCAACGGTTCCGAAGGTCAACGTGGTGATCGGAAAAGCTTATGGAACAGCATATGTCGCAATGAACAGCAAATCCATCGGCGCGGACTATGTGTACGCGTGGGATAACGCGGAAATCGGCATGATGGACGCTTCTCTTGCGGCGAAGATCATGTATCCGGGTGAGGACGCCGCTGTCCTCAGCGAAAAAGCGGCAGAATACAGAGCCCTTCAGTCCGGCGTGGAATCCGCGGCTGCCAGAGGCTATGTGGATACGGTGATCGCTCCGGAGGATACCAGAAAATATGTGATCGGAGCTTTTGAGATGCTGTTCACAAAAAGAGAAGACCGTCCGGCTAAAAAGCACAGCGCGGTCTGAGAGAGGTGAGCATATGAATCAGATGTTAAAAAGAGCGTCTTCTGTATGCGCCGCTCTTGCCTGCGCGGCTTCCATCACTGTATCCGGAGCATCCTTCGCGATGGCGGCCAGTGAGGCGGACGAGGCGGTAAAAGAGCAGATCGCCATGATGGCGGAAGGCCTTACAGATACGATTATTCCTTTAAGTGACGACGATATTGAGGCATATATAGAATCAGGCGATGAATTTACCATCAGCGCGATGACTTCCTGGGACGACGCCCGCAAGGAGGTCGGCGAGCTTAAGGAAGCCGGGGAGGCCGAGGTGGAGTTTTCCGGCGGACAGTATACGGCCACTGTTCCGGTTATATTTGAGAATCATAACGCGGATTTCGAGTATGTTTTTGACGAGGAGATGACGGCGCTTTCCGCAACCGTCAATGTTCAGTATCCGATGTCGACAATTTTAAAGAACGCCGGTTTAAATACCCTGATGGGTTTGGGAACCGTATTTGTCGTACTTGCCCTGCTGATCTTTTTGATCTCTCTGTTTAAGTATATTCCGGGTTCTTCCGCGGCAAAGAAAAAAGAAGAAAAAGCGGCGCCCGTTCCGGCACCTGCGCCAGCAGCTCCGGCGCCGGCAGCAGCCCCGGCCCCGGCTTCCGCATACGATGACAGGGAACTGGTGGCAGTGATCACCGCAGCTATCGTGGCATCAGAGGGAACGTCCCCCAACGGCTTTGTAGTACGTTCTATCCGCAAAATCAACCGAAAAAAAAGGTAAAGACAATAGGAGGATCATAAAATGAAAAGTTATACAATTACTGTTAATGGAACCGCATATGAAGTTACCGTGGAAGAAAAAGGCGGAGTAAGCGCACCGGCAGCAGCTCCGGCCCCAGCAGCAGCCCCGGCTCCGGCACCCGCGGCAGCACCTGCACCTGCTCCGGCGCCCGCGCCAGCAGCCGCTCCGGCAGGAGGATCAGGCGCAGTGAAGGTGACCGCATCCGTTCCCGGAAAGGTTGTTAAGATCGTCGCCGCACCCGGACAGGCTCTGAAACCGGGCGACAGCATTGTTATCCTGGAGTCCATGAAAATGGAAATCCCGATCGTTGCTCCTCAGGAGGGAACCCTGGCAAGCATCGACACAACAGAAGGCGCTTCCGTAGAGAACGGAGACATCCTGGCAACAATGAACTAGGACGGGAGGTAATCAAATGTCGTATATAACAGAAACCCTGTCCAACCTCCTTCATCAGACAGCCTTTTTTAATCTTACCTGGGGCAATTATCTGATGATCGCGGTGGCGTGCGTGTTCTTATTTCTTGCCATCAAAAAAGGCTTTGAACCGCTTTTGCTGGTTCCCATCGCCTTCGGTATGCTTCTGGTAAATATTTATCCGGACATTATGGCCAGCCCCGCGGATACCTCCAACGGAGTGGGCGGACTCCTTCATTACTTCTATCTCCTGGATGAATGGAGTATCCTTCCGTCCCTCATCTTCCTGGGCGTGGGCGCCATGACCGATTTCGGTCCGCTGATCGCCAATCCCAAGAGCTTCCTGATGGGAGCGGCCGCGCAGCTTGGTATTTATGTGGCTTACTTCCTGGCGATCTTTCTGGGATTCAACGACAAGGCGGCGGCAGCGATCTCCATTATCGGAGGAGCCGACGGCCCGACGTCCATTTTCCTTGCGGGCAAGCTGGGACAGTCCGCGCTTATGGGTCCCATTGCTGTGGCAGCGTATTCCTACATGTCCCTGGTGCCCATTATCCAGCCTCCGATCATGAAGCTCTTTACTACTGAAAAGGAGCGCAAGATCAAGATGGAGCAGCTCCGTCCGGTAAGCAAGCTGGAAAAGATCCTTTTCCCCATCGTTATCACCATTGTTGTCTGCCTGATCCTTCCGACAGTCGCTCCGCTGGTGGGTATGCTGATGCTTGGAAATCTTTTCCGTGAGTCCGGAGTGGTAAAACAGCTTACTGAAACCGCGTCCAACGCTATGATGTACATCGTGGTTATCCTTCTTGGTACCTCTGTAGGTGCATCCACAAGCGCAGAGGCATTTTTGAACATTGATACCCTGAAAATCGTTGTCCTCGGTCTGGTTGCCTTCGCGTTCGGTACCTTCGGAGGCGTTATGCTGGGCAAGCTGATGTGCAAGCTTTCCGGCGGCAAGATCAATCCGCTGATCGGCTCCGCAGGCGTGTCCGCCGTACCGATGGCCGCCCGTGTATCCCAGAAGGTGGGAGCTGAAGCGGATCCTACCAACTTCCTTCTGATGCACGCTATGGGACCGAATGTTGCGGGCGTTATTGGAACCGCTGTAGCGGCCGGTACATTCATGGCAATCTTTGGAGTTTGACAGCGCTGATTATATAATGTAAGGAGAATAAACAATGGCAGAATTAGAGAAAAAACCTGTAAAAATTGTGGAAACTGTTCTGCGTGACGCGCATCAGTCCCTGATCGCCACACGACTCAGCACAGAACAGATGCTTCCGATCGTTGATAAAATGGACAAGGTAGGTTATCATGCCGTAGAATGCTGGGGCGGCGCTACCTTCGACGCTTCTCTCCGTTTCCTGAAAGAGGATCCGTGGGAAAGACTTCGCAAGTTCCGTGACGGCTTCAAGAACACAAAGCTTCAGATGCTGTTCCGCGGACAGAACATCCTCGGCTACCGTCCCTATGCGGATGATGTTGTGGAATATTTTGTTCAGAAATCCGCAGCCAACGGAATCGATATCATCCGTATCTTCGACTGCCTGAACGACATGCGCAACCTGAAAACCGCGGTCAAGGCGGCAAACAAAGAAAAAGCACATGCTCAGGTGGCTCTTTCCTATACTCTGGGAGACGCTTATACCCTTGAGTACTGGACCAGCATCGCAAAGGAAATCGAGGAGATGGGAGCGGATTCCATCTGCATCAAGGATATGGCCGGTCTTCTTCTTCCCTACCAGGCGACAGAGCTTGTAGGAGCGCTGAAGGATGCCGTGAAGATCCCCATCGACCTGCATACCCATTACACCTCCGGCGTGGCTTCCATGACTTACATGAAAGCTGTAGAGGCAGGCGTGGATATCATTGACACCGCTATTTCTCCGTTTGCCCTGGGAACCTCCCAGCCGGCTACAGAAGTTATGGTAGAAACCTTTAAGGGAACTCCCTATGACACAGGCTTTGATCAGAATCTTCTGGCTGAGATCGCGGACTATTTCCGTCCGATCCGCGACGAGGCTCTTGACAGCGGCCTTCTGAATCCCAAGAATCTGGGCGTGAATATTAAAACTCTGCTGTATCAGGTTCCGGGCGGTATGCTTTCCAACCTGACCTCCCAGCTGAAGGATCAGCATGCGGAGGACAAATTCTATGAGGTTCTGGAAGAGGTTCCGAGAGTCCGCAAGGATTTGGGCGAGCCGCCTCTGGTTACTCCTTCCTCTCAGATCGTTGGAACACAGGCTGTATTCAATGTTCTTATGGGCGAGAGATACAAGATGGTCACCAAAGAAACAAAGGATATTCTCAGCGGCAAGTACGGCGCTACCGTAAAACCGTTTAACGAGGAAGTACAGAAAAAGTGTATCGGCGACGCAGAACCGATCACCTGCCGTCCGGCGGATCTTCTGGACAACGAGCTGGATAAGCTGGAGAGCGAGATGGCGGCGTACAAGGAGCAGGATGAGGACGTTCTGTCCTACGCGCTGTTCCCGCAGGTTGCCATGGACTTCTTTAAATACCGTCAGGCTCAGGAAACAAAAGTGGACGAGACAGCGGCAGACAGCAAAAACGGAGCTTATCCGGTATAAAAGCTCCATCCTGCGGACTGAGGATCAAGCAGTCGGCGGAAAATCTATAAAAATAACAGGCCCGTCAGATTCTTCTGGCGGGCTTGCTTTCCAGAAAGGATACAGATGAACAGAGTTTTGATCGTGGGCGGCGGGGCCGCAGGAATGTTTGCCGCCATAATGGCCGCCAGAAACGGCTGTGAGGTTTTTCTTTTCGAAAAAAATGAGAAGCTGGGAAAAAAACTGTATATCACCGGAAAAGGCAGATGCAATGTAACAAATGCCTGCGGGCCCGAGGAGCTTCTGGCGGGAGTGGCGCGCAATCCAAAATTTCTGTACAGCGCTTTTTACGGCTTCGGCAGCAGAGAGATGATGGATTTCCTGGAAGAGGCGGGGGTTCCTCTGAAAACAGAAAGAGGAAACCGTGTTTTTCCCGTATCGGACCATTCCTCCGATATTATCAGAGCTCTTGAGCGTCAGATGAAGAAATACGGCGTACACATCCGGCTTCACAGCAGGGTAAAAAAAGTTTCTGCCGAGGAAGGGCGTGCCGCGGGAGTTTATCTGGAAAATGGAGAGTTTTATCCGGGCGAGGCGGTCATGGTGGCTACGGGCGGCCTTTCCTATCCCTCCACAGGTTCCACCGGCGACGGATATGTTTTTGCCCGGGAAACCGGACATAAGGTGACGGAGCTTTCTCCGTCCCTGGTTCCGCTTCATACTGCGGAGGACTATATTCCCCGGCTGAAAGGCCTGTCTTTGAGGAATGTAGAGCTTACTGTCAGAAAAGGCAAAAAAATCCTGTTCCGGGATTTTGGAGAGATGATGTTTACGCATTTCGGTGTGACCGGCCCGCTGATTCTTTCCGCCAGCGCGTGTATTGGACAGACCCTTCAAAAAGAGGGCAGCCTGAGCGCCTGCCTGGATCTGAAGCCGGCGCTGACACAAGAGCAGTTGGACGCCCGCATTCTGAGAGAGTTTCAGTCCGGAAAAAATAAGCAGTTTAAAAATGTGATCGGAGTGCTGTTTCCCTCATCCTTAACTCCTGTTATGCTGGAGCTGGGAGGGATTCCCGGAGAAAAGATCATCCACGAAATATCCCGTGAGGAGAGACAGCGGTTCGGCGCGCTGATAAAGGCCTTCCCCTTTACCCTTACAGGTCTCGGGGAGTTTAAAGAAGCGGTTATCACAAGGGGCGGCGTATCCGTGAAGGAGATCAGTCCGGCCACAATGGAATCAAAAAAAATACAGGGCCTTTATTTTATCGGAGAGGTTCTGGATCTGGACGCTGTAACAGGCGGATATAATCTTCAGATCGCCTGGTCTACCGCATACCTTGCGGCATTGGCCGCGAGTGAAGTATAAAACAGGAGGAAAATACAGATGATTTATAATATCGCCATCGACGGACCGGCCGGGGCCGGCAAAAGTACCATTGCCAGAAGGGTTGCCAGGGAGCTGTCTTTTGTATATGTGGATACCGGGGCAATGTACCGGGCAATGGCGCTGTATCTTCTGCGGCGGGAGGTGAACCGGGAGGCGCCGGACGAGATCGCCGGGGCATGTCAGGACGCGGAGATTTCCATTGAATACAGGGACGGAGAGCAGGTCGTTCTTTTAAACGGAGAAAACGTCAACCCATATCTCAGAACAGAGGAAGTGGGAAACATGGCCTCCGTCAGCTCCGCCAACCCTGAGGTGAGAAAAAAGCTTCTGGATCTGCAGAGAAAACTGGCGGGAACCATGAATGTCGTTATGGACGGGCGGGATATCGGAACGACGATCCTTCCCAACGCCGACGTAAAGATCTATCTTACCGCCAGCGCTCATACCCGGGCGAAAAGACGCTATCTGGAGCTGACGGAAAAAGGGACCGCCTGCGATCTCTCCCAGATCCAGAAGGACATTGAAGAGAGGGACCAGAGAGATATGAACCGTGAGATTTCTCCTCTGAAAAAAGCGGAGGACGCCGTTCTGGTGGACTCCTCGGATATGTCTATCGATCAGGTGGTAAAAAGTATTTTACAGATATACAGGGATAAGGTGGTAAAATCAGAAAAGGAGTCCGGACAATGAAGGTAAAGACAGCGGAGACGGCAGGCTTCTGCTTTGGCGTAAAGCGTGCGGTTGACAAGGTTTATCAGTTGATCGGGGACGGCGTATCTCCGATCTATACCCTTGGCCCCATCATTCATAACGAGGAAGTGGTGGCGGATCTTGAAAAAAAGGGAGTCCGGGCAATTACGGAGGAGGAACTGGACGAAATCCATAAGGGGACTGTTGTGATCCGCTCTCACGGCGTCGGGAAAGAGATTTACGACAGATTAAAAGCCAGCGGCCTTTCCTGTGTGGATGTTACCTGTCCTTTTGTTCTGAAGATCCACCGAATTGTCGAAAGAGAGAGCGGAGCCGGGAAGCATATCATCATCTTCGGTGATCCCAGCCACCCGGAGGTCAGAGGGATCTGCGGATGGTGCCGGGGCGACTTCACCGTGCTGAGCAGCAGAAAGGAAACAGAAGAATTTTCTCCGCCCCCGGGAAGAGAGTTCTGCGTGGTATCCCAAACGACATTTAATTACAACAAATTTAAAGAATTAGTTGAAATTCTCAGCAAAAAGAGGTATGATAATAATGTTTTAAATATTAACAATATTTTAAACACTATTTGTAATGCTACCGAAGAACGGCAGAAAGAAGCAAAAACCATAGCCGGAGAGGTAGACACTATGCTGGTCATTGGAGGCAGGCATAGTTCCAATACTCAAAAGCTGTTTGAAATATGTAAAGAGGAATGTGGAAATACTTACTATATACAAACACCTGTAGACTTGGATTCTGAAATGTTCCAACACAGTAGTTATGTAGGTATTACAGCAGGGGCGTCCACCCCAAAGAAAATTATTGAGGAGGTTCAAGAACATGTCAGAATTAAGTTTTGAACAGATGCTGGAAGATTCCGTAAAAACTATCAGAAATGGAGAGATTGTACAGGGTACTGTCATCGACGTAAAAGAAGATGAGATCATCCTGAATATCGGCTATAAAGCAGACGGTATCATCACCAAGAGCGAATATACCAACGACAGCTCCCTCGTACTTTCCGAGGCGGTTCATGTAGGCGATACCATGGAAGCTAAGGTGCTGAAGGTCAATGACGGCGAGGGCCAGGTGATCCTGACCTACAAGAGACTGGCTGCAGAAAAAGGCAATAAACGTCTTGAAGCCGCGTTTGAGGCTCAGGAGGTACTGAAAGCACCCGTTACTCAGGTGCTGGACGGAGGTCTGTGCGTTAATATCGAGGAAGCGAGAGTATTTATTCCCGCCAGCCTTGTATCCGATACCTATGAGAGAGACCTGTCCAAATACGCAGGTCAGGAGATTGAATTTGTGATCACAGAGTTCAATCCCAGAAGACGCCGCATCATCGGTAACCGCAAACAGCTTCTTCTCGCTGAAAAGGCAGAGAAACAGAAGGCTCTTATGGAGAGGATCCATGCCGGAGATGTTGTGACAGGCGTTGTAAAGAACGTTACAGATTTCGGAGCTTTCATCGATCTTGGAGGAGCCGACGGTCTGCTTCATATTTCTGAAATGTCCTGGGGAAGAGTGGAAAATCCCAAGAAGGTATTTACCGTAGGCGAAGAGCTGAAGGTTCTGATCAAGGAGATCAACGGAGACAAGATCGCGCTGTCTCTGAAGTTCCCGGAGGAGAATCCCTGGCTTACAGCTTCTGAGAAATTTGCGGTAGGCAATCTTGTAGAAGGAAAAGTTGCCCGTATGACAGATTTCGGCGCGTTCGTCGAGCTGGCGCCGGGAATCGACGCTCTGCTTCATGTATCTCAGATTTCCAGAGAGCATGTTGCGAAACCCTCAGACGTACTTTCTATCGGCCAGATCATCACAGCCAAGGTCGTTGATTTCAACGGCGAGGATAAGAAGATCAGCCTGAGCATGAAGGCTATCGAGGCTCCGGCCGCTCCGGCGGAAGAGGCCGCTGAGGAAGAGGAAGTTTCTTCAGAAGAATAAGGCGTATATTTTTTTAAAGTTAAGTATTAATTATTAGCAAGCACAGTAAAAGAAGAAGAATAAAGGAGATACCAGGCTGCTGGTATCTCCTTTTGTATATAGGGAAACTATGATGAATAATTGTCTATCAGGATTAGCATATCTCGAAAATCTTAGGTATACTTTCCATCGAACAGATCATCACAGCCAAGGTCTTTGATTCAACCACAAGGGCAAGAAAATCAGCCTGAACATGAAGGTTATCGAGTCTCCGGCTGCTACTCTGGCGAAAGAGGCCGCTGAGGAAGAGGAAGTTTCTTCAGAAGAATAAGGCGTATATTTTTAAAGTTAAGTATTAATTATTAGAAATTACAGTAAAAGAAGAAGAATAAAGGAGATACATTGTCCGCTGTATTTTATTATGCATCCTCCAGAAGTCCTAGCAGACAGGGCAGGGAATGGCACAGATACTGCATCTGTTTCCCCTTGTCCTCCAGAAATTCCTCACTGCAGGAAAACCAGGTATAGCAGTTCCGGGCGTCTGCGGGGACGCGGAGGCTTCTGTCCATGTACTGTCCCAGAGCTTTCGGAACTGCAGTGTCTTCTCCGGGAAGATAGTAGTAATCCTTGAAATTTTTATAATACTGTCGCAGCCGCCCCTGCTTTAGAGGGATCAGGAGCCTGGCTTCTTTTTCTGCGGCAGTGAGATAAAATGCTCCGCTTTTTCCCGCGGAAACAGGAACCGGGAGAGGGAAGGGCAGTGACAGCGTGAGAATCAGGCTGCCGTCCTGGACGACGGCTTTTTCAGGGAAATAGCCTCCGTTATAAAATGTTTTATAAGAAAGCATAGTAAATACAGAACCAAGTCCCATAAGATCTTCCCTGTTATGGCCGAGAATCGTCTCTGCCAGATCCATTTCTTTCGTTTTACTGTAAGTCTTGTAGAGACGGATACATTTCCCGCCGTCGCAGTGTATTCGTTTTTTGAGTCCAAGAAATGCTTCCAGATCCGGCTGCTTCATGCGGGAAAGTTTGAGAAGCGGACGGCATGGCTTCAGCTCCTGATACAGATCCAGGGCCGGAAGTCCGTGAAAGGGGGAAGAGTATCCCCGGACGCGGCAACGTTCCTCCAGATAAGGCTGGTCAAACCGGCTGCCGTTAAATTGTATAGTACATGTCTTATTTTTTAAAAAATCAAAAAATTCACAAAGTATCTGATCTTCTTCCTCATAATTTTCCGCCATCCACTGATAGAGATGCCAGCTCTGATTTTCGTACGCTGCCGCGCCAATTAAATATAAAAAAGTGGAATATCGTGATAATCCGGTTGTTTCAATGTCATAAAAAACAGGGTTGAAATCGGACGTTTCAGGAGTAATTTTCGATAAATTTTTAACAGTGTCAAAGTCCGGAAACCCTTGTAAAATCGGCATTTTTTTAACAATCATAACTTTCCTCAATTCTTTTTTGATTGTACTTAATTATACACAAGATTTTACAAATTGGGTAGTGAATTTTTTCATAAAAAGAGTTATAGTAATAAAAAAGACAGCAATGGGGGAGTACATATTTTATGTGGTCGATGACAGTAAACGGCACGGATGTTTATCATATTATAAACTGGTTCTTTATCTACAGCTTTCTGGGCTGGGTATGGGAAACGCTTTATGTGTCGCTGAAAGAAGGGGAGTATGTCAACCGCGGCTTTATCAACGGGCCTCTGTGCACGATCTACGGATGGGGAGCTGTTTCCGTGTATCTGATCCTCAGACCTCTGGAGGGAAATCTTTTGCTGTTGTTCCTGGGAGGATCTGCCGTCGCGACTCTGCTGGAATATATTACGGCGGTATTGATGGAAAGTATTTTTCATACCAGTTGGTGGGATTACAGCGATAAGAAATTCAATTTTCAGGGACGTATCTGTCTGGGGGCGTCTGTGGGGTGGGGATTTTTTACGGTTGTTCTGTTCCGGATCCTTCATCCGGCGGTGGAAAGGCTTGTGGATCTGTACCCTGTCCTGGCGGGAGAGATTAGTATCTGTGTTATTTCGGTCCTCTACTTCTGTGATTTCTGTTATTCCGCTTATTCCGCTTTCCATCTGAAAGAGCGCATCCCGCTGTGGGAGCAGCAGCTTGAGAAAAAACAGGTGGAGCTTATGCTTAAGGTAAACGCGAAGATGAATTCTCTGAATCTTCCGGATGTATCCCTTGAGACTATGCGCGAGCGTCTGGAGGATATCGAGTTTATCCGCAGTATGAATGAGAAGCGTCAGTCTATCCGGGATGATATCGCCGCGGAGCTGAAGTCCTACAGAAAGAGCCTCAGTGAAAAAGCCGGGCATAATACGAGACGTTTTTTCAGAGCGTATCCTAATTTGAACCGCGGATACCGTCTGCGCCACAAAAACGATAAAAAACATAAGCGTTCCTGACGCTTGTGATAAAGGAGGAATACATAAATGGGAAAGCTTACATTTAAGGGCGGAATCCACCCTTATGACGGCAAGGGACTGGCAAAAAACAGTCCGGTTGAAAAATATCTCCCGAAAGGGGAGATGGTCTATCCGCTGTCTCAGCATATAGGGGCGCCCTCCGCACCCTGTATAAAAAAAGGCGATCATGTTCTGGCGGGACAGAAGATCGCGGACGCGGGAGGTTTTGTATCTGTTCCGCTCCATGCGTCTGTTTCCGGCACAGTAAAGGGGATTGAAAAAAGGCTGACTGCCACAGGGGGCATGTGCGACGCGGTCATTATTGAAAACGACCAGCAGTATGAGGAAACAGAGTTTTTCAGCGCGGAGCTTCCTTCCCTCTCAAAGGAGGATATCCTGAAAAGGATCCAGGAGGGAGGAGTTGTGGGAATGGGAGGAGCCGGATTCCCTACCCATGTGAAGCTTTCGCCCAAGGATCCTTCCAAAATCGAATATGTGCTTGTAAACGGAGTGGAGTGCGAGCCGTATCTGACCAGCGATTACCGCCGGATGATGGAAGAACCTGAGAAAGTAGTTTCCGGACTGGAAATTGTTCTGAAGCTTTTTGAGAACGCGAAGGGCTATATTTGTATTGAGGACAATAAGCCGGACTGCATCGAAAAAATGCGTTCTCTTGTAAAAGACCATTCCCGTATAGAGGTCAGAGAGCTGATGACAAAGTATCCTCAGGGAGGAGAGCGTACGCTGATCTACGCGACAACGGGAAGAGAAATCAACTCGTCCATGCTTCCTGCGGATGTAGGCTGTGTTGTTGATAACGTAGAGACTGTAGTCGCCATATATAACGCGGTTCTTCTCGGCCGTCCGGTGATCAACAGAAACGTCACGGTTACAGGGGATGCGGTTTCGTCTCCGAAAAATTTCAGGGTACTCACCGGAACCTGTATGGAAGAGCTGATAAGCGCGGCGGGAGGACTGAAGGATCCCACTGCGAAGGTGGTGTCAGGAGGACCGATGATGGGCTTTGCCATGTTTGATCTTCAGGTTCCCTGTACAAAAACAACCTCCGCCTTTTTGTGTCTGGCCCATGACCAGGTTTCTGAGGCGAAAATGACCGCCTGCATCAACTGCGGCCGGTGTGTCCGCGTCTGTCCGGGGCATGTGCTTCCGTCCCGGCTTGCCACGCTGGCGGAGCGGGGAGATATGGCGGGCTTCGAGAAGCTGAACGGAATGGAATGCTGCGAATGCGGCTGCTGCAGCTATGTCTGTCCGGCCAAGAGGCCGCTGACCCAGAGCATTAAATCCATGCGGAAGATGGTTCTTGCCAGCCGCAGAAAGAAATAGAGGGGGGAAAAGAAAATGGAACAAAAGCTGAACGTATCATCTAATCCCCATATCCGGGATCATATGACGACCGGCAGGATCATGCAGTTGGTGGTGATCGCCCTGATGCCGGCGACTCTTTTTGGAATATGGAATTTTGGTTTCCACGCATTTCTTGTTGTAATTGTAACCGTATTATCCAGCGCTGCCTTTGAGTGGCTTTACGATCATTTTATGCATAAGCAGAACACCGTGGGAGATTTCAGCGCCGTGGTGACAGGCCTTTTGCTGGCCCTGAACATGCCGCCCCAGATTCCTCTGTGGATGCCGGTGCTGGGAAGCGCTTTTGCGATCATTGTAGTAAAACAGCTCTTTGGAGGACTGGGACAGAACTTTATGAATCCGGCTCTGGGAGCCAGATGCTTTCTTCTGATCTCTTTTGCCTCAAAAATGACAGATTTTTCTGTCTCAGACAGCTTCCGCGGCGCGGTGGATACCGTTACGGGAGCCACGCCTCTGGCGGCCCTGAAAGCAGAAGGTTTTGTGGAGGGTGCCTCGGTTCCTGTAAAAAATCTTTTTCTTGGCAATATACAGGGAACGATCGGTGAAACCTCAGCCCTTGCCATTCTGATCGGCGCGGTGATCCTTCTGATCTTTAAGGTGATCGATCTCAGGATCCCTCTTACCTATATCGGAAGCTTTTCGATTTTTGTTATTTGTTATATGCTGGCTTCAGGAATGGGATTTGACGGAAACTATTTTTTAAGTCATCTGTTCGGAGGCGGACTGATGCTGGGAGCCTGGTTTATGGCGACAGACTACGTGACCTCGCCTATCACTCCTAAGGGGCAGATCGTCTACGGCTGCTGTCTCGGCGTTATCACAGCTATATTCCGTCTGCTGGGAGGTTCCGCGGAGGGCGTTTCCTACGCGATCATTTTCTGCAACCTTCTGGTTCCGCTCATTGAGAGAGTAACCTATCCTGTGGCATTTGGAAAAGGAGGGAAGAAATCATGAATTCAATCGTAAAAGATACTCTTTCCATTACAGTGATCACTTTTGTTGCCGGACTGGCGCTGGGGATTGTTCAGGATATCACCGCCGGGCCTATCGCGCAGCAGCAGGAAAAGGCGAAGCAGGAGGCGTACAAGGCTGTTTTCGAGGAAGCCGACAGCTTTGAGCTTTTTACGCCCGATGAGACGGCGCAGGCGGTAGATCTTGTTTCTTATCTGGATGAAAACGGCTACGGTGCCCAGACCATTGATGAAATCATGGCCGCCAAAGACAGCTCAGGCGAGACCCTGGGATATGCCTTTACAGTAACAAGCTCCGAAGGCTACGGCGGCGATATCCAGTTTGCCATGGGAGTACAGAACGACGGTACGCTGAACGGTATTTCCATTCTTTCTATTGAGGAAACAGCCGGTCTTGGCATGAAGGCGGATACGGATGAATTTAAGGATCAGTTCCGGGATAAACAGGCGGAGAAATTTCAGTATACCAAAAACGGCGCCGCGGCAGAGAATGAAATCGACGCCATCAGCGGAGCGACGATCACCACGAATGCTATGACCAACGGCGTAAACGCTGGCCTCTGCGCGTTCAGATATGTGGAAGGGGGAGAACAATGAAAGCAAATACACCAGCAGAACGTTTAATAAACGGAATCATTAAAGAAAATCCTACTTTTGTGCTGATGCTGGGAATGTGTCCTACATTAGCTGTCACAACCTCCGCTACAAACGGAATCGGCATGGGGCTTACCACGACGGCCGTCCTTGCGGCCTCGAATCTGATGATTTCTCTTCTTCGGAAATTCATTCCGGACGGGGTCCGTATGCCGGCCTTTATTGTAGTGGTAGCCTCCTTTGTAACCATCGTTCAGATGCTTCTGGAAGGATTTCTGCCAGGTCTTTATGCCTCTTTGGGATTATACATTCCGCTGATCGTGGTAAACTGTATTATTCTGGGACGGGCGGAGGCCTACGCGTCCAAGAATCCTCCGATCCCGTCTCTGTTCGACGGAATCGGCATGGGACTGGGCTTTACTCTCAGTATCACCTGCATCGGCGCGGTAAGAGAGCTGCTTGGCGCCGGACAGCTTTTTGGATATCAGCTTCTCCCTCTGGCGGACGCGGCATCCGGAAAGATCGGATACGAGCCGGTAACTATTTTTGTACTGGCTCCCGGAGCCTTCTTCGTACTGGCGGCTCTTTCCGCTCTCCAGAATAAATTCAGGCTGGGAGCCGCGAAGCGTGGCATCGATCCCAGCAATCCTGACAAATGCGGCGGCGCCTGCGCCTCCTGCGGAAATACTATGTGCAAAGGAGGAAAACAGAAATGAAAGAATTGCTTCTGATCATCGTAAGCTCTGCGATCGTAAACAATGTGGTTCTCAGTCAGTTCCTTGGTCTCTGTCCCTTCCTTGGCGTTTCCAAGAAAATTGACACAGCGGCAGGTATGGGAGGCGCGATCATTTTCGTTATCACCCTTTCCTCCTTCGTCACCAGCGTGGTTTATCAGTTTATCCTGGTACCCACTCATATGGAATATTTGCAGACCATTGTATTTATTTTGATCATAGCAGCCCTTGTACAGTTTGTGGAGATGTTCCTGAAAAAGTCGATCCCTTCACTGTATCAGGCGCTGGGAGTATATCTTCCCCTGATCACGACCAACTGCGCCGTTCTGGGCGTGGCGCTGATCAATGTGCAGAATGATTACAACATTCTGGAGGGAACCATAAACGGATTTGCCATTGCGGTAGGATTTACCCTTTCTATCATTGTGATGGCCGGCATCCGGGAAAAGATAGAATACAATGATATTCCGGAAGCATTCAAAGGCTTTCCGTCCGTACTCCTGACGGCTGGTCTTATGGCGATTGCTTTCTGCGGATTCTCAGGTTTAATATAAGGAGGCGTGGATATGAATATAGAAGCAATTATCGTAGCGACTGTAGTGGTTGCGGCAGTAGGCCTCTTTATCGGTGTTTTTCTTGGCGCTGCGGGCAAAAAATTCGCAGTGGAGGTAGATGAGCGGGAAATCGCCGTCCGGGAAGCTCTTCCCGGGAATAACTGCGGCGGCTGCGGATTTCCCGGCTGCGACGGTCTGGCGGCCGCTATTGCCAAGGGCGAGGCTCCGGTAAACGGCTGTCCGGTAGGCGGAGATCCGGTAGGAAAGATCATCGCCGGGATCATGGGACAGGAAACCGTGGAGACAGTCCGTCAGACAGCATTTGTGAAATGTACGGGTACCTGTGATAAAACAAAAGAGAACTTTATTTATACCGGTACGGAGGACTGCGAGATGATGGCGTTCGTGCCGGGAGGCGGAGCTAAGGCCTGTTCCTACGGTTGTCTTGGCTATGGAAGCTGTGTGAAGGCCTGCCCCTTTGACGCCGTACATATTGTCAGCGGGATCGCGGTGGTGGACAGGGAGGCGTGCAAGGCCTGCGGCAAATGCGTGGAAAAATGTCCCCGGCATCTTATTGAGCTGATCCCATATACGCAGTCGGTAATGGTGGGATGTAATTCTCATGATAAAGGAAAGGCTGTGACGTCTTCCTGCGACACGGGCTGCATCGGATGTAAAAAATGCGAGAAAGCCTGTCCGAACGGCGCGGTTACCGTAGATAATTTCTGCGCCCACATTGACTATGAGAAGTGTACCAACTGCGGAGCATGTAAAGAAGCCTGCCCGCGGAATGTTATCCTGTGATCCAGAACGAAAAATGGCGTCAGGACCAATAGTTGTTTTGATTCTGGCAGCATATATCATCCGGCCCCGGAACAGAGATTCTGTATCCGGGGCCTCTTATTGTTTGCGTTTTCATGCCGCATATGTTATTATGTATTGGCGAAAGACAGATGAACAGGAGTTTTAGCGTTTATGATTGCATTCATACAGGGACGGGTAGTTGAGTCGTCGGAGACCTCAGTGATTCTGGAGGCCGGAGGCATTGGCTATGAAATTTTTATGACAGGATCTGCCATCGAAAAGGCGGTCCGTGAGAATTCGGAGATCAGGATCCACACATATTTTCATGTGCGGGAAGACGCCATGCAGTTGTATGGCTTTCTGACCAGAGACGACCTGCAGATGTTTAAACTGCTGCTGGGAGTGAATGGGATCGGTCCCAAGGCGGCGCTTGGGGTACTGGCGGGCCTTACGGCGGACGAGCTCCGCTTCGCGGTTCTCTCAGACGACAGCAGGACCATTTCCCGGGCGCCTGGAATCGGCAAAAAAACAGCGCAGAAGCTCATATTGGAATTAAAGGATAAACTGAGCCTTGAGGACGCTTTTGATAAAAAACTGGCCCATGTGCAGGAGGAGACCGTTCAGGCAAATAATATGGATGGAAGCAGGGAAGCAGTGGAGGCGCTGGTCGCCCTTGGCTACAGCAGTACGGAATCTCTGCGGGCGGTCCGCAGTGTAACCGGCGTTGAGCCGGATGATGTAGAAGGGCTTCTGAAGGCGGCCCTCAAAAATCTATAGGAGCAAAAATGGAGAAGAGAATGATCACCACCGATGTGACAGAGGAAGATTTTCCTTTAGAGGGAAGCTTGCGGCCGCAGACTCTGGACGAATATATCGGTCAGGAAAAAACAAAAAATACTCTGAAAATATACATAGAGGCGGCAAAACAAAGGCATGAGGCGCTGGATCATGTTCTGTTTTACGGGCCTCCCGGACTTGGAAAAACAACTCTGTCCTCCATCATCGCCAATGAGATGGGAGTGCACATGAAGGTCACATCCGGGCCGGCCATTGAAAAGCCGGGGGAAATGGCGGCGATCCTGAATAATCTTCAGGAGGGAGACGTTCTTTTTGTAGATGAGATCCACCGTCTGAACCGTCAGGTGGAGGAGGTGCTTTATCCGGCCATGGAGGATTTTGCCATTGATATCATGATCGGCAAAGGCGCATCTGCCCGGTCCATCCGGCTGGATCTTCCCAAATTTACTCTGGTGGGGGCTACGACAAGGGCGGGGCTTCTTTCGGCCCCTCTCCGGGACAGGTTCGGCGTAACCCATCACCTGGAATTTTATAACCAGAAGGAGCTGAAAACCATTATACTCCGTTCGGCAAAGCTTCTCGACGTGGAGATCGATCTCCGGGGAGCGGAAGAGATCGCCAAGCGTTCCAGAGGGACGCCGCGTCTTGCGAACAGACTTCTGAAACGCGTCAGAGATTTTGCGCAGGTCAAATACGACGGTAAGATTACATATGAAGTGGCGGTGTTTGCGCTGGATCTTCTGGAGGTGGATCAGTATGGCCTTGACAAAACGGACCGCAGGATCCTCAAAACCCTGATCGTAAACTTCCAGGGTGGCCCTGTGGGAGTGGAAACACTGGCGGCGGCCATTGGCGAGGACGCGGGAACACTGGAAGAGGTTTATGAGCCGTATCTTCTCCAGAACGGTTTCCTGAACCGCACGCCCAGAGGGCGAACAGCGTCCCCCCTCGCGTACAGTCATCTGGGCTATGAGAAGAATTCGTAACTATTCGGCCAGGACTGCGCATTTACTGCGCAGTCCGTGAGAAAATGATACGAGAGTGCAAAAATCCCATCGCCGAAGGCGATTTTAGATGGATTTTTGCAGTAACAGTTCAGCTAGCTGAACTGTTACAAGAATTCGTAAAAAATTCTATACTTTTCTGCAAAATTCGATTATAATAGAGTCGATACGAGGATATATAAAACACAGGAGGCTATATATGGCAGTCAAGAATACAGCACAGGTAGTGATCGGAGGGAAGATCATCACTTTGGGAGGCTATGAGTCTGAGGAATATTTTCAGAAAGTGGCGTCCTATATCAACAATAAAATTGCAGAGCTAAGTGAAATGCCCGGGTATTCCAGGCAGCCTATGGAGACAAAGCACACGCTTCTCAGCCTGAATATTACAGACGATTATTTTAAAGCCAAGAAACAGGCGGAGATCTTCGAGCAGGATCTTCAGCAGAAGGATCAGGAAATGTACGAGCTGAAGCATGAGCTGATCGCCCTGCGCATGAAGATCGAAGAAACGGAACAGAAGCAGCAGGAGGCTGTTCAGCAGCGCGCTGTTCTGGAAGGAAAGGTAAAAGAACTGGAACAGGAGATTGAATCACTGTTAAAATAAATCGGGAAGGGGGATTGCTTCGGTAGTCCCCTTTCTCTGTTTCGGAAATAAGAGAGGGAATATGAAAACGATCAAAAAAACAGAACTTCTGGCTCCGGCGGGCTCTTACGAAGCGTTTGAGGCGGCTCTGGGAGCCGGAGCCGACGCCGTATATGTGGGCGGCCCTGATTTCGGGGCCAGGGCCTACGCGAAAAATTTTACCGGGGAAGAGCTGCTGAGGGCCATAAGAACGGCTCATATCCACGGCAGAAAGCTGTATCTGACAGTAAATACCCTTCTGAAGAACAAGGAGCTGACAGAACGGCTGTATGACGCGCTCCTTCCATGCTACGAAGAAGGGCTGGACGCGGTGATCGTTCAGGACTTTGGAGTTCTCCGCTTTATCCGCCGGACGTTTCCGGATCTTCACATCCATGCGAGCACCCAGATGGCTGTAACCGGGGCGGAAGGAATGAAATTTCTTGAAGAGCTGGGAGTAACCCGCGTGGTAACCGCCCGGGAGCTGAGCCTTGGGGAAATTTCAGCTATGCGCCGGGCCAGTTCCCTGGAAATAGAATCGTTTGTTCACGGAGCTCTCTGCTACAGCGTTTCAGGTCAGTGCCTGATGAGCAGTATTCTGGGCGGAAGAAGCGGAAACAGAGGAAGATGCGCCCAGCCGTGCCGCCTTCCCTATCAGGTAAAGGATGACAGAGGACGTACCGTAACCAGAGAAAAGGATCTTTGTCCGCTGAGCCTCAAGGACATCTGCACCCTGGATATTTTGCCGGATATCGTGGACGCCGGTGTTTTTTCTCTGAAAATAGAGGGCAGGATGAAGCAGCCGGAATATACGGCGGGAGTTACCGGCATGTATCGAAAATATCTGGATATACTGGAAAATAACAGAGAAGAATATCATGTGGCGGAGGAGGACCGTCAGAAGCTTCTTGATATCTTCAGCAGAGGCGGTTCCTGCGCAGGATATTACCGTCAGCATAACGGCCCTTCCATGATGGCCTTCTCCAATGAGAAAAAAACAGGAAATGTCTCTGTCGAGTTAAAAAAAAGAAAAGAAAAAGTTTATGGTAATTTAATTCTTTTTCCGGAAAGTCCTGCTATACTGGAATTAACGTCTCCGGCCCGGATATCCGTCTCCCTGGGGGAAGTACAGTACGCCGCGGGACAGCCCATGGAGGAAGCGCGCATCCGCCGTCAGATGGAAAAGCTTGGAACCACGGAGTTCGTGTGGGGGAAACTGGATATTCAGATGGGAGACCGCGTTTTCGTTCCGGTGAAAACCCTGAACGAGCTGCGAAGAACGGCATTTTCCCTGTTGGAAAAGGAGCTTCTGGATCCCTGGAAGAGATCACAGGGTATACCTCCCAGGTATGAACCGCAGGAGACGGACACAGCCTGGAAGCAGCCCGGGGATTCCGGAAAAATAAAATTTTACGCGTCCTGCGAGACAGAGGAGCAGGCATCGGCCCTGTGCGGCAATCCTTTTCTTACAGGACTATACCTTCCCTTTCATGTGATGAAAGTCTGTATGGAAAAGGGAATCCAGAGAGAAAAAGAGCTGTATCTGGCCATGCCTCACGTCGCCAGAGGACAGGCGCCGGAAGAATACCTGCGTCTGGCCGGGCAGTGGCTTTCTGAGGGGATGAAGGGATTTCTTGTAAGAAATCTTGAATCCTACGGAATCCTTCGCGCCCGGGGATATCAGGATAAATGCGTGGCCGACGCTTCCCTGTACATCTGGAATAACGAAGCGGCGGCTTTCTGGAAAGAGGAACATATCCTTCGCGCGACCATGCCGCTGGAATTAAATGAAAAAGAATTAAAGCATCTGAACCGCCGCGGAAGCGAGCTTTTGATCTACGGATACCTTCCGCTGATGTATTCCGCCCAGTGCGTGCGCAAAAATCTTCTCCGCTGCGACGGCAGGGAAAGCTTTATGATCCTGAAGGACCGGTACGGCAAGGGATTTTCCTCCGTATGCGTCTGTGATCCCTGGAAAACGGGAAATACAGGACCCGGCAGGGCCTGTTATAATATTCTTTATAACAGCCTTCCCTACGGCCTTCTGAAAGAAAGCCGCCAGGCGAAAAAACTGGGCGTTTCCGCTTTCCGGCTTTCTTTTACCACAGAGACGGGGGAAGAGGCCAGGAAGATTTTTGATAATTTTTCGGAAGCGTATTTTTTTGACCGGGAGACCTCCGGTATGGAGCTTACGAAAGGACATTTTAAAAGAGGAGCCGAATAAGGCATATGATTAATGTAATTGTAGAGTTATCAAAATATATTATTCTGACGCTGATGATCGTTTACACCTTCCATTGCTTTTATACCGTACGGCAGCAGGATGAGGAGGAGCGCAACGAGCTGCTGAGACAGCAGCTTATTCTGATCTTTTTTATGGATTTCACGGCGTTTCTTGTAATATACCTGAAAACCTTTGATTTTCAGGTGATCCTGTTCTATGTGGAAATGCTCGTGTTTTTCGCGGCAGTACAGATCCTTTACCGGATTTTTTACAAAAAGGCGTCGCTGCTTCTTCTGAACAATATGTGTATGCTTCTGAGCGTGGGATTTATCATGCTCTGCAGGCTGGATATCGCCACAGCTACCCGGCAGCTTCTGATCGCCGCCGGGGCCAGCGGAATTGCTCTGGTCATTCCGGTGATCATCCGTAAAATGAAGTTCCTGCGCCGGATGACCTGGGTTTACGCTGGGATCGGCGTGGTGCTCCTGGCGGCGGTATTTCTTCTGGCGCAGACGAGCTATGGAGCCAAGCTCTCCCTTATGGGGATCCAGCCCTCGGAGGCTATCAAGATCACCTTTGTGTTTTTTATGGCTGCCCTGCTTTCCAGAGACACCAGTTTTCCGGCTGTGGTCAAGGCCACTGTCGTGGCGGCTCTTCATGTGGGCATTCTTGTTCTTTCCAGAGACCTGGGAAGCGCGGTGATATTTTTTGCTGCCTATCTGATCATGGTCTATGTATCCACAAAAAATCTGGGATATCTGGGACTTGGACTGGCAGGCGGATGCGCCGCCTCCGTGGTGGCCTATTATCTTTTCGGTCATGTGCGCCAGAGAGTCAGCGCCTGGAGAGATCCTATGGCCGTATACCAGAATGAGGGATATCAGATCGTGCAGTCTCTTTTTGCCATCGGAACAGGAGGATGGTTCGGGATGGGGCTGTGTCAGGGCTCTCCGGAGTCCATTCCGGTAGTAAAGAATGATTTTATTTTCAGCGCCATATGCGAGGAGCTGGGGGGCATTTTCGCTGTCTGCCTGATTCTCGTATGTATGAGCTTCTTCCTTATGATCGTGAATATTGCTCTCAGGATCAAGAATCCGTTTTATAAGCTGATCGCCCTGGGACTTGGCGCGGAATATGCCATTCAGGTATTTCTGACGATCGGAGGGGCAACAAAATTTATTCCCATGACAGGCGTCACCCTTCCGCTTGTCAGCTATGGAGGCAGCTCTGTGATGAGTACGATCCTGATGCTGGCGATCATTCAGGGACTGTATATTTTAAGAGAAGACGAGGACGAGGAATTTGAGAGACGAAGAAAAGAGGCTGCGCAGAGAATCAGAGCGAGAGAGGAAGCGCGCAGGACAGGACAAATATAAAAAGCGGCGGTCCAGAAACAGAGAATACAGCTTTGTTTCCGCCTTTTTTGTGTGTATCTTCGCGGGACTGATCGCTTACCTCATTTATTTTAACGCGGTGAGGAGCGAGACCTTTATCAACAGTCCCTACAACACACGGCAGGATACTTTTTCAGACCGGGTGGTGAGAGGGGAGATCCTTTCCTCTGACGGAGAGGTGCTTGCCAGAACGGACGTTTATGACGATGGCTCCGAGGAAAGAGTGTACCCATATTCAAACATCTTTTCCCATGTGATCGGGTATGATACCCATGGAAAAAGCGGACTGGAGTCGGAGGCCAATTTCCAGCTTCTGACCTCTCACGAGTTTTTCCTGAATCAGATGAAAAATGAATTTTTCGGCGATAAAAATATGGGCGACACGGTGGTTTCCACCCTGCGGGCGGATCTTCAGACCACCGCGTACAACGCCCTGGGGGACAGAAGAGGAGCGGTAGTGGCTATGGAGCCTTCTACAGGCAAAATACTTGCCATGGTGAGCAAGCCGGATTTTGACCCGAATACCCTTTCCGAGAACTGGGACTGGCTGGTCAGCGACGAGACGAACAGCAGCCTTCTGAACCGTGCCACTATGGGTCAGTATCCTCCCGGCTCCACCTTTAAGATCGTGATGGCGCTGGATTACTACCGCAAAAACGGAAGCTTTGACGGTTACTCCTATCTTTGCGAGGGAAGCGTTACCATGGAGGAGCATACCATCCAGTGTTACGGCGGAGCGGTTCACGGACAGGAGGATTTTTACACGGCCTTCGCCAATTCCTGCAACTGTGCTTTTGCGGAAATGGGTACAAAGCTGGGAGGGGCTTCTATTTTGGAAACAAGCGAGGATCTCCTGTTTAATAAAGAACTTCCCCTGGATTCCTACCGGAAAAGTTCTTTTACTCTGAATAAAAAATCAGGGACTCCTCTGACGATGCAGACTTCCATCGGACAGGGCAATACCCTGGCGTCGCCCATGCATATGGCTCTGATCACAAGCGCCATCGCCAATGGAGGCGTACTGATGAAACCGTATCTGATCGACCAGGTAGTGAACAGCACCGGAGATCTGGTCAGCACCACCGAGCCGGAGTCGTATAAGCGTCTGATGAGCAATAATGAAGCCACTCTTCTCGGAGAGCTGATGAAGGGCGTTGTGGAGCGGGGAACCGCTGCGGCGCTTTCCGGGCAGGGATATACGGCAGCGGGAAAGACCGGATCCGCCGAATACGACGAGTACGGATCGAGTCACGCCTGGTTTGTGGGTTATTCCAATGTGGACGATCCTGACCTGGTGGTAGCAGTCATTGTAGAAGACGGAGGAACCGGAAGCGAGACGGCGGTGCCTATTGCCGGGCAGCTTTTTAATACTTATTATTACAATTAAATGTCAGTCGGACGGTCATCACAGGTGAACTAATGGTTGCCAGTTCGGATAAAAAGAGTTATACTGTATACAGTTTTAGAAGATTCACACGCATTACAGGAGGAACTTGCATTATGATAGAAGCAACGAGCTGTGGCGGTGTGGTAATTTATCGTGGGAAGATACTGGCGTTATATAAGTCCTATAAAAACCGTTATGAGGGCTGGGTATTGCCGAAGGGAACCGTAGAACAGGGAGAGACCCATATACAGACCGCGCTGCGGGAGGTAAGGGAAGAGGCGGATGTGAAAGCGTCTGTGGTAAAATATATCGGAAAAAGCCACTACAATTTTACAGTTCCGGAGGATATGGTCACAAAGGAAGTGCACTGGTATCTCATGACGGCTGATAATTATCATAGCAGACCCCAGAGAGAAGAATTCTTTGTGGATTCCGGGTATTATAAGTTTCACGAGATTTATCATCTTCTCCGATTTTCCAACGAGAAGCAGATTGTGGAGAGAGCTTATCAGGAATATCTGGAATTGAGGAGTCAGGGACTTTGGGGGCAGAGGCGCAGGTAATGATTCCTGACACATAAACGGACTGCGTTTTTACGCAGTCCTGTTTAAATTAATCTGAAAAGGGGAATTCTTTTATAGAACAGTCCTGATAGAAGGAGCAGTGAAGAGATGCTGAAATGGCACAGGAATTGTTATATCGGAGAAAATGTTAAGGATTTGCCCGGGATCCGGAAAAGGCTGGAGAACGGCAGGGCAGTTCCGGGTATTTATCTTCTGGCGCTGTCAGAGAATCCCCGTAATCTGCTGGAAATTTTTCCTGCTGTTACTTTGATGCAGCGTACCGCGGCCAGTCTTTGTCCTGAGATCATCGGAATCGCAAAAGGAAAGGACGAGGCCTTTGGTCTGGTGGAAAGCATTGTCCGGGAAATATACCGGGAAACCGGGGATGTTCAGGTAAAAGAATATTTTAAAAACAGGTGAAGGCATGTTACATATCCTATGGATGCTGTTAAAAATCATATTGATCATTCTTGGAATCCTGCTTGGGCTTGCCGTGCTTTTGATTCTGCTGGTGCTGTTTTGTCCGGTAAGATACTGCGCGGAAGGAGCCAAGAAGCCGGGAGACATCCGGAATATGGCTGCCAGGGTCAGGGTAAGCTGGCTCTTTGGCGGAATCAGTCTGCGGCTGTTTTTTAAGGACGGCAGGAGTTCCAGTGATTTTCGGATATTTGGGATTCCTGTTCTCAGACTGAGAAGAAGGCCAAAAAGGAAAAGTGCCGCCCGTTCCGAGGCAGAAAAAGCGGCTGGACCCTCCGGCAGCTCAGACGGATTACCGGAACCGGAGCAGAATAGCCCGGAGGATCATACAGAGAAACAACTTCCTGAAACGGAAGCTTTGTCAGAGGATATTCCGGATTTTGAGGACGAAAGGGAACACAGGGAAAAAAGCGAAAACGTAATCCGGACGAATGACAGTGCTTCCGGCATTTTTCAAAAAATCAGGAATAGGCTCGCTTCCTTTTGGAGATTACTAAAGGAAATACTGTCCGGACTTCAGAAGATTCCGGAATCAGTCACAAAAATTTCTTTAATAATCCAGAGAGTATATGATAAAATAGACTGGTGGAAGCAGTTCCTGGAGCATCCCCGCGTAAAAGAGGGGCTGGCTCATACAAAAAAAGAACTGTTCCGGCTTATTCATCATATATTCCCCCGCAAAATAGAAGGACAGATGACTTTCGGAAGCGAAGATCCGTCTGTCACAGGAGCTGTTCTGGCTTTGCTGGGAATTACGATGCCCTTTCATAAAAATCAGGTGAGGATCGTTCCTGTATTTGAAAACAGGAATTTTCTGGAGGGCAGGATCCGGATGCGGGGAAGAGTATACGGTATTATTCCTGCAGTGGTATTGCTCAGGCTTTATTTTGATAAAAATATAAAATATATCATCAGCCGATGGAAGAATAAGGAGGACTGAACATGGCAAACGAAAATAATTTCAAGGATACGGTAAACTCCCTTTTTAAGGGGCTGGACGCTTTCATTTCCGCTAAAACAGTAGTGGGAGAGGCCATTCATGTAGGAGATACGATCATTCTTCCTCTGGTGGACGTTGCCTTCGGCGTTGGAGCCGGAGCCTTCGAGGGCGACAAAAAGAGCAACGGCGGAGGCGGTATGACGGGAAAAATGACGCCCAGCGCAGTTCTTGTGATCCAGAATGGAACCACCAAGCTGGTGAATATCAAGAACCAGGACGGCCTTACGAAGGTTCTGGATATGGTTCCGGATTTTGTTGACCGCTTCGCTTCCGGCTTTGGAAAAGACTCTGGTGAGACCTCCGGCACAGAAATTTAGGAGCAGTACGGCAAAAATGTCCTGTTTCAGAATTTTATTTTAAATACAGTATACTTTAGACGGTTTTCCGCATAAGATAGTACAGACAAAAGAGAAGAGGACTGAGCGAATGGGAAGGCTTTTAGGTCTGATGCTTTTTTGTATTGGAATCGGAATGATAATCGGAATGTTGATTGATGGAAATGTGATCATCGTGATCACTGCAGGATCATGTCTGATGTGCGGATATCATATTTTCTGCAAATAAACAGATGCGGAAGCGGGAGGAAGCTCCCTGCCCCGGATATTTGTTTTATAATTGGTGAGCCGTATGACTGAAATGGAGTCCGAATTTAATTCGGGCTCTTTTTTTGGTATGACGGGCATGCCGTCAGTCTGTGGTGCAAGTCCACGAGGGGCGTAGTTGC
>DSLMC04103__coassemble_264_pt1 | contig 74474 bp, 65 predicted proteins | sample DSLMC04103__metabat2_high_PE_018 | metagenome-assembled genome bin DSLMC04103 | reverse complement strand
TTCAACAAAAAGATAAATCAAAAAGAAAGTTGCCAACGATTACTTGACAGTAACACGGATACAAGATTTCGTGTAAACCAGTTGATAAATCAACGGAAAAGCTTTATACTAAAACAGAATAAAAAACGAAAGAATAGGTAAGAGGTGTGAGGATGGATTTTCAAGTTGTAATCCCGGTACTGATCTCCTTCGCGGTCAGTGTGATTCTGGGGCCTGTCATCATCCCGTTTCTGAGAAAACTCAAGATGGGACAAACAGAAAGAGCAGAGGGTGTGCAGTCCCATCTGAAAAAAGCCGGCACTCCTACGATGGGGGGAATTATTTTTCTGATCGCGGCAGTGGTGACGGCGCTGTTTTATGTAAAGGACTATCCGGCGGTGATTCCGGTACTGTTTCTGACTCTTGGTTTTGGGATTATCGGCTTTCTTGACGATTATCTCAAGGTTGTGCTGAAACGCTCCGACGGCCTTCTCCCCTGGCAGAAGTTTCTTCTTCAGGTAGTGGTGACGGGGATTTTCGCGTTTTATCTTATTAATTATACCGATATTTCACTGTCCATGAGGATTCCTTTCTGGCCGGATCATTATCTGAACATGGGATGGCTCGCGGTTCCGGTGCTCTTTTTTGCTGTGATCGGTACGGTAAACGGCGTCAACTTTACAGACGGTCTGGACGGCCTGGCTTCCAGTGTAACCCTGATCGTGGCTGTGTTTTTTACAGTGGTTTCCATGGGGCTTAAAGGCGGAGTAGAGCCTATGACGGGAGCTGTTGTGGGCGGACTGATGGGCTTTCTTCTGTTCAACGTATATCCGGCCAAGGTGTTCATGGGAGATACGGGTTCCCTGGCGCTGGGTGGCTTTGTGGCGGGAACGGCGTATGTTCTGGAAATGCCGCTGTTTATTCTTCTGGTCGGACTGATCTATCTGGTGGAGGTGCTTTCCGTCATGATCCAGGTCAGCTACTTCAAGGCTACCCACGGCAAAAGAATTTTCAAGATGGCGCCGATCCACCATCACTTTGAACTGTGCGGCTGGTCGGAAACACGGGTGGTCGCGGTGTTCTCTGTGATCACAGCCGTGATGTGTCTCATCGCGCTGCTGGCTTTATAAAGAGGAAACCCTAAAGGGTACCTTTATGCCAGAAACAACGGCGGTAAAGAGGAAACCCTAAAAGGGTACCTTTATGCCAGAAACAACGGCGGTAAAGAGGAAACCCTAAAGGGTACCTGGATGCCAGAAACAACGGCAGTAAGGAGGTAATATGAATTTAGCGGGTAAAAGGGTTCTGGTGTTTGGTTCCGGAAAGAGCGGGATCGGAGCGGCGGAGCTTCTGGGACAGGTTGGAGCTTGTCCGCTTATCTATGACGGAAATACAGAAGTTAACAAAGAGGCGGTATTACATAAGATATCCCATGTGAAAAATATGGAAATCTATGCGGGCGAGCTTCCGGAGAAGGTAATGGAAAGTCTGGATCTGGCGGTGTTAAGCCCGGGAGTACCCACGGATATTCCTCTGGTAAAGAGCTTTTATGAGCGGGGCATCCCTGTATGGGGCGAGGTAGAGCTGGCTTACCGCACAGGCAGAGGAAGAGTTCTGGCGATTACAGGAACCAACGGAAAGACGACGACCACGGCTCTCCTCGGCAGGATCATGAGCGATGCGGAGGATTCTGTATTTGTAGTGGGAAATATCGGAACTCCGTATACCTCCAAAGCGCTGGAAATGAAGGATGGGTCTGTGACGGTGGCCGAGATCAGCAGCTTTCAGCTTGAAACCATCGAGGAATTTGCCCCGGAGGTAAGCGCGATCCTGAATATCACGGAGGATCACCTGAACCGCCATCACACCATGGAAGAGTATATCCGGGTCAAGGAGCTGATCGTAAAAAATCAAAAGCCTGAGAATTACTGCGTCTTAAACTACGAGGACGAGGTGCTTCGCGAATTCGGAAGGCATACTGTACCGAAGACCGTATACTTTTCCAGCGTGAGGACGCTGGAGGAGGGAATTTTCCTGGACGGGGACCAGATCATTCTGAGAACCGGCGGACAGGAGATCCCGGTGGTCCGGACCGGGGAGCTGAAGCTTCTGGGACGGCATAATTTTGAAAATGTTATGGCGGCAGTGGCTATGGCGTATTTCGCGGGCGTACCCATGGAAAGCATCCGCAGGAGTATCTGCGCGTTTACGGCTGTGGAACACCGCATTGAGTATGTGGCGGAAAAAAAGGGCGTGGCCTATTACAATGACTCAAAGGGAACCAATCCGGATGCGGCCATCAAAGGGATACAGGCTATGAACCGTCCCACCCTTCTGATCGGAGGCGGTTATGATAAGGGGTCCTGTTATGACGAGTGGCTGAATTCCTTCCAGGGAAAGGTTCGTTTTCTGGTGCTGATCGGGCAGACAAAGGAAAAAATCCGGGATGCGGCGGAACGTCTGGGCGTCTGCCCCTGTATCCTCTGTGAGGATCTGGAGGAGGCAGTCAGAGTCTGCGCGGAAAAGGCCCGGCCGGGAGACGCGGTGCTGCTATCTCCGGCCTGCGCGAGCTGGGGACAGTTCGACAATTACGAGCAGCGGGGAGATATGTTTAAGGAATATGTGAAAAGGCTGTAAGAAAGGTTTGTTTTACATAGCTTAGAGAAAGAGTTCAGGATCCGGTCCGGAAAACGGGCAGGGTTTTGGGCTCTTTTATTATGCCTGTCTGCGGCAGCCTTCATCCGGGCGCTTTGTTGTACGGGCGTCCAGGCATATTTTCCGCCGCCTGCTTCATATTTATTAATAACGCGGCGCCGGGAGGCGGACAATGAAGAGCAGCAGAGAGAATAAAACCGGCAGACCGGATCTGGCGCTGCTGGCGCTGGTTCTGGCGCTGGCGGTCTTCGGCCTTGTGATTCTTTTTAGCGCAAGCGCTTATAATGGAAGCGTGCGGTTCCATGATGCCGCATACTATTTCAAAAAGCAGCTGTTTGCTACGGCCCTTGGAATGGCAGCCATGTATGTGGTGTCCAGAATGGATTACCATTTTTTTGTTATGCTTGCTCCGGGAGCGTATCTTTGCTCCATGGCCTTTTCCACTCTGGTACTTTTTGTGGGACGGGAGATCAACGGTTCAAAAAGATGGCTTGATCTGGGCCCTTTGTCCTTTCAGCCGTCGGAATTCGCAAAGGTGGCGGTGATTCTTTTTCTGGCATGGCAGATCGGCAAAACAAAGAGCGACACCTCCGGAATCTGGTTTATGTGCCGGACAATGCTGACGCTTCTTCCCATCGTGGGGCTGGTAGGCTCCAACAATCTGAGCACGGCGGTGATCATACTGGGAATCGGGGTGCTTCTGGTCTTTGCGTCCAATCCCAAATATCTGCAGTTTATTGGTATGGGCGGGGCGGGTCTTGCTTTTGTGGCGGTTTTTCTGGCCGCGGAAAGCTACCGGCTGGAGCGTCTGGCAATCTGGAGGAATCCGGAAAAATATGAGAAAGGTTTCCAGACCATCCAGGGTCTGTACGCCATAGGCAGCGGCGGCCTTTTTGGAAGAGGCCTGGGAAACAGCCTGCAGAAGCTGGGATTTGTCCCGGAGGCTCAGAATGATATGATTTTTTCAATTATCTGCGAGGAGCTGGGCCTTGTGGGAGCGGGATGCCTGATCGTGATATTCGGACTGCTCCTGTGGCGTCTTTGTGTAATTTCCATGCATTCCAGAGATCTGGAGGGAGCCCTGGTCAGCGCGGGGATCATGGGACATATGGCTATTCAGGTGATTCTGAATATCTCCGTGGTGACAAATACCATACCAAATACAGGGATCACTCTGCCCTTTGTCAGTTACGGAGGAACGTCGGTGGTTTTTCTTCTCGCGGAAATGGGGCTGGCCCTCAGTGTCAGCAGTCACAGGAAATGAAAAAACGCATATGATAAATGTAAGAGTCCCTTTGGGAGTGAACGTCTTGGACGAAATTCGTGTTACGGGAGGAAGACCGCTGCGGGGAAATATATCCGTGCAGGGATCCAAAAACGCGGCGCTGCCTATGATGGCGGCGTCTTTGCTTCACCGGGGAATCAGCGTGCTGAGGGACTGTCCAAAAATAGCGGACGTATACTGTATGGAAGAGATCCTGAAGGAATTGGGCGCTGTGTCCTGGTGGAAGGGAAAGGATCTGTATCTTGACTGCTCCCGGGCCGACAAGACAGAAATTCCTGGTGAAAAGACCGGAAAAATGCGTTCTTCCGTGATCTTACTGGGCGCTATGCTGGGGAGAAATGGAAAGGGAGCCATGGGCTACCCTGGCGGCTGTGTGATCGGAAAACGTCCCATTGATCTTCATATTTACGCTCTGAGAAGTCTGGGGGCGGCAGTCCGGGAGGGTGAGGAGGATATTTCCGCTTCCTGCGTGCGCCTGAAGGGAGCGAAGGTCTGTTTCCCCAAAAGCAGCGTGGGAGCTACAGAGCAGGGGATCCTGGCGGCCGTGCTGGCGGAAGGGGAAAGTATGCTTATGGGATGCGCCCGCGAGCCGGAAATTATCTGGCTGTGCAGATATCTGAAGGGGATGGGGGCAGAGATTTCGGGGGAAGGAAGCGGCTGCATCAGGATCCGGGGAGTGAGAGAATTAAAGGGCGGCGACCTGGAGATCCCGGCGGACAGGATCGTAACAGGGACATATCTGTGCGCCGCTGCGGCCACCCGGGGAAAAATAACAATAAATAATCCCCCGGCGGGAGAAGTGGACGCCTTCCTTAAGGTATATCGGAAAATAGGTGGACAATATGAATGGAACAGTGGTAAACTAATAGCTGACGGAAGCGGAGTCGGCTGCCCGCTTCCATACCTGGAAACAGAAATTTATCCCGGCTTTCCTACGGATCTTCAGTCGCCTCTGATGGCGGTTCTCGCGACGATCCCGGGGAAGAGCCACATAAGGGAAAATATTTTTGAGGACCGGTTTAAGCTTGCCGGCGAGCTGAACAGAATGGGAGCCCGGGTTACCGTTTCGGGGCGGGACGCCTGGATACAGGGGACGGATTCCCTTACCGGATGCAGGGTGGAGGCTGAGGAGCTGAGAGGCGGCGCTGCTCTGATACTGGCCGCGCTGGCGGCGGAGGGCGAGACTGTGATCAGCGGCTGCTCCTATATCCGGCGGGGCTATGAACATATATGCCGGGATCTTGCGGCCGTAGGCGGCCGGATTGAGGAGAAGACAGGAAAAGTTTTATATGAGAACATCCAAATACAGGAAAAAAATAACATTAACTAAAAATCAGAAAAAGATGATCATTGGATTGTCGGCGGCAGGTCTTCTTGCGGGAATCGTTTTTTTCTTTACATACTTTCATGTGGAAAATGTGGAGGTTATGGGCAGTGAGCATTATACTGAGGAAGAAGTGAAGGAAATGATCCTGCGGGGGCCTATGGCCTCCAATTCTGTTCTGGCGCCGCTCCTTTACACGAAGGACGACGCCGGAGATATTCCGTTCGTGGAAGGTTTTTCGGTGACCAGAACCAGCAGAAATACCATTGTGGTCAGTGTCCGTGAGAAAAAGGCGGTGGGATGCATCCCTTTTTTGGACAACTATGTTTATTTTGACAGAAACGGTATTTTTATCGAGGGAGAGCAGACAAGAGATGAAACCGTGCCTTTTTTTGACGGCATACAGGTGGACGCGGTAGTAATGGACGAGGAGCTTCCTATTGAAGATACGGTGCTGAACACAGCGGTGGCGCTGTCAACGATTTTTGCCAAAAACGATATGATCCCTGATCATATACAGTTCGGCGACAATAATGCCATCAGCCTTCTTTACGGCGACATCACCGTGATGCTGGGAAAGGATCAGTATCTGGAGGATAAAATGACCCGGGCCATCGCCATTCTCCCGCAGCTTGACGGGCAGAAAGGAATTCTCCATCTGGAGAATGTGACCAATTCCGTAAAAACCATTACCTTTGAAGCGGAAATAGAGGAAGTGACTGCCGAGAACTGGACGGGCGGCTATGACGAATATGGCGAATATACCGGAGACGGAGAGTATGATGAGAACGGAAAATATGTAGGCCCGAAGCCGATGACCGCTCTGGATTACGCCCTGGAAAGCTGGGTGGGCGGTTACGACGAGGAGGGCGATTATACAGGAGAAGGAGAGTATGACGCCAGCCTGAATTATGTAGGACCCAGACCCACTCAGGAAACCATGGACGCTATGGGAGACTGGACCGGAGGCTATAATGAAGAGGGCGGATTTACCGGAAGCGGTGAATATGACCGTGAGGGTAATTATGTAGGCCCGAATCCGGGAGTCTCAGGTACAGATGAAGGAGAGGGAGAAGAGGACGGGCAGGATTACGCTGACGGCGGTTATTCGGAGGATTCCTACGACGAGGATCTGTACAGCGGGGATTCCTATGACGAGGACCTGTACAGCGGGGATTCCTATGATGAGGGAAGCTATGACGGCTATTATGATGAAGAAGCCTACAGCGAGGACGGTTACAGCGAGGATCTTTAAACGCTTTGTGACGAAAATTAGTGAAAAAAGTATAAAAAAACAAAAATAATAGTTGATTAATTGAAAGAAAAAATATATGATATACTATATGCAGGTATATACGATAACAATCGGGGAAATAAAGGAGGAAGTACATTGTTAGAGATTATGTCAAATGAAGCCGAGTCTTCTGCCAAGATTATTGTCATTGGCGTAGGCGGGGCTGGAAATAATGCTGTGAACAGAATGGTGGAAGAGACCATCGGCGGAGTAGAGTTTGTAGGTGTCAATACTGACAAGCAGGCTTTGACTCTTTGTAAAGCTCCAACAGTACTTCAGATTGGTGAGAAGATAACGAAGGGCCTTGGCGCCGGAGCACAGCCGGAGGTTGGTCAGAAGGCCGCTGAAGAGAGCATAGAAGATGTAAAACAGTTAATGGAAGGCGCGGATATGGTATTTGTCACCTGCGGAATGGGCGGCGGTACCGGAACCGGAGCGGCGCCTGTGATCGCGGCCGCGGCTAAGGAAATGGGTATTCTGACGGTAGGCGTTGTGACCAAGCCCTTCCGTTTTGAAGCGAAGACCCGCATGAACAATGCTCTCGCGGGAATTGATAATCTGAAGAAAGCAGTGGACACACTGATTGTGATCCCTAATGATAAATTATTGGAGATTGTTGACCGCCGGACGACTATGCCGGAGGCTCTCCGCAAGGCGGACGAGGTTCTCCAGCAGGCAGTACAGGGCATTACAGACCTTATCAATCTGCCGGCTCTTATTAATCTGGACTTCGCGGATGTCCAGACGGTTATGACAGATAAGGGAATCGCCCATATCGGTATCGGAGAGGCAAGAGGAGACGACAAGGCTATGGAAGCCGTACAGCAGGCAGTATCCTCACCGCTTCTTGAAACGACCATTAAGGGTGCGACTCACGTTATTATCAATATCTCGGGAGATATCTCCCTTATGGACGCAAATGATGCCGCAAGCTATGTACAGGAGCTTACCGGAGACGACGCGAATATTATCTTTGGCGCTATGTATGATGATTCTGTCGCGGATTACGCAAGGATCACGGTTATCGCTACCGGCTTGTCGGATGCGACTTCCAAACCGGCGTCATCCCTCGGGGGAAGAAGCACTTCTCCGTTTTCAGTAAGGAAGCCGGCTTCCGCCGCGGGCTCATCTGTTCAGAGCGGACTGAACATGCCGACCTTTACTATGCCGTCCATGCGTTCCAATCTGGGCCCGAAGGTACCTTCCAGTACAGTACAGAAAAAGGACATTCAGATTCCGGATTTCCTTAAAAACAGATAAAAAATCAGAGAATGAAACATACTTAACATAAAAAGGACGCTGCAGATCCGCAGCGTCCTTTTAACAGCCATGACCGTATCAGATCATGAAGCCTTCTCTGACCGCGCCCGCCGTCAGCAAAAAAGATTTCAGCACTTACATGCGAAAGTGCTGCATTTCGTGTCCTGACAGGTACAGGCATTATGGCCGGCAATATCGATAGCGGCCGCAGTGCATTTACAATGTTCGTTATAGGTACATTCTTTTGCCTTGCAGTCGATCTGGATCTTTTCACAGCCGCAGTGATCCTGGGAAGAGTTTGTGACAGAGTCAGACCCCTGTTCCCGGAAGCTTTCGCAGCAGGTCTCGTCCGAACAGCGTGCCGTGGAGCCGGACACTTCGATGGATCCTCTGGAACAGAGCTGATCCTTGTTGTAAATACAGGTGATTGCGCTGCAGTTAAGAACTGTCATGATTATGCCCTCCTTGTTCTTTTTTCTGTGAGACAGGACGTGATATTCCTGTACACTTCTTCTAGTATTGTAACAGTTCAGCCCGCGCCATTCGTAAAACCGCACTGCGTGCTTACTGTGGCTAACACCACTGTATGGCTGAACTGTTACCTAGTATTTGCAGAAAAGTAAAAGATATTCAAAAAACACTTGACTTTGTATCAGGGCCATGATATTGTTATACAGAACGTTAAAACAAAGCAGAGTTCCGCTCTCACCTCAGCGCACATTGGATGCGGCTCGGGTTTATATGCACACATGGTTTTTCCGTGTATCAGTGGGTATAATTGGGTGAGGATGCTGTCCGCACTTTTTTTATTGTGTAAAGACAGCGGCGGCAGGCTTTTTTGAGGATGGCGGATAGTCATGGTTTATCATTTATCAGGTATGGAGGTGTACTACAATTAGCAATTTAATGATTAACGAACAAATTAGAGACAAAGAGGTACGGTTGATCGGAGCGGACGGCTCGCAGCTTGGGATCATGTCCGCGAGAGAAGCTATGTTCAAGGCTCAGGAAGCAGGATTGGATCTGGTAAAGATCGCGCCTCAGGCCAAACCTCCGGTTTGCAAGATCATTGATTACGGCAAATACCGTTATGAGCTTTCCCGCAAGGAAAAGGAAGCAAAGAAAAAACAGAAAACGATTGACATTAAAGAGGTACGTCTTTCCCCAAATATTGATACCAATGACTTGAAGACAAAAGTAAACGCCGCAAGGAAGTTTCTCAGCAAGGGCGACCGTGTGAAGGTTACTCTGCGTTTTCGAGGAAGAGAGATGGCTCATATGGCCAGCAGCAGGCATGTGCTTGACGATTTTGCCGAGCTTCTGGCAGATATCGCGGTCGTGGAGAAAGCTCCGAAGGTAGAAGGAAGAAGCATGACCATGTTTCTCAGTGAAAAACGTTAAGCAGCTACTGCGGGCCGCGCACAGCACAGTCCGGCGGTAATGTGAAATACAAAACAGAACCATTGAATTAAGGAGGAAATAGAAATGCCCAAGATTAAAACATGTAGAGCAGCAGCAAAGCGCTTCAAAAAGACAGGTACCGGAAAAATCATGAGAAATAAAGCTTACAAGAGCCATATCTTAACTAAGAAATCTCAGAAGAGAAAAAGAAATCTGAGAAAACCCACTGTTGTTGATTCTACAAACCTTAAGAATGTAAGGAAATCACTGCCTTATTTATAAGAAACAGGAAGAGTAAAGACGAACAGGAGGAATTTGAGAAATGGCAAGAATTAAAGGCGGATTAAACGCAAAGAAAAGACATAACCGTACACTGAAACTGGCGAAAGGCTACAGAGGCGCCCGTTCCAAACAGTACAGAATCGCAAAACAGTCTGTAATGAGAGCTCTTGCAAGCTCCTATGCAGGAAGAAAACAGAAAAAACGTCAGTTCAGACAGCTCTGGATCGCTCGTATCAACGCTGCTGCAAGAATGAACGGATTATCTTACAGCAAAATGATGCACGGCCTGAAGGTTGCAAACATTGATATCAACAGAAAGATGCTTGCAGAGATGGCGGTAAACGATGCGGAGGGCTTCGCAGCACTGGCTGAGATCGCGAAAAAGGCAGCGGCATAAGAAAGACTTATGCCCTATGAGGAGCCGCGGCACCGGAATGGTCGCCGCGGTTTTTTTGTTATAGATGGAAATAGTAATAGTTCAGCCCGTGCATCACTGTATGTCTGAACTGTTACGGAAAATATAAAATTTATATAAATTTCCACTTGCATTAGAAAATACATGATGCTATAATCAAATACATTAAAGCATTAGCGAACGAAAGTCAGAGGGGAAAGCCAAAGCCGGCTGGGAATCCAGTGGGCTTTTTTAACCTTATTTACGGTAACTGCGAATATGGAGGGATTAGGCTCCTGTGACAGTCGTTAATTTTTTTAAGGAGGAGATTTGTTATGAGAAACTGGAAGAAAGCATTTGGCGTTACAGCGGCAGTTGCTATGGCTGCTGCGGCAATGGTGCCTGCTACTGTTTTTGCGGAAGAAGAGGAAACCTTTAAGATTGGCGTGATCGGACCAATGACCGGCGACTACGCGCAGTATGGTACGAATGTATACAACGCAGCGGTGATCGCGGCGGAAGAGATCAACGCGAACGGCGGATTCAACGGATATCAGGTTGAGATTCTGGACGCCGGTGATGATATGGGTGATCCTGAGAAGGCTGTAAACGCATACAATGACCTTCTGGACAAGGGTATGCAGATGCTCTGCGGTACCGTAACTTCCGGAGCATGTATCGCAGTAGGAGCGGAAGCTGCGGAGAGCACCTTCCTGTTCACGCCTTCAGGTACAGCGGTAGACTGTATCACATCAGGCACCAATGAATTCCGTATGTGCTTTACGGATCCCATGCAGGGAACAAAATCCGCTCAGTTTATTTCTGAGCACGAGCTTGCTACAAAGGTAGCGGTTCTGTACGATTCCATGGCTGACTACAATGTTGGTATCCATGACTCTTTCGTAGAGGCTGCCGGCGAGTACGGACTGGAGGTTGTTGCGGACGAGGCTTACACCACAGACAGCAACACAGACTTCTCCGTACAGCTTTCCAAGATCAAAGACAGTGGAGCGGAGCTTCTGTTCCTTCCGAATTATTATTCTGACAACGCTCTGATCCTTCAGCAGGCTTCTGAGGCCGGCATGGATGATATTACCGTATTCGGCGTAGACGGTATGGATGGTATCCTCAGCGTGGAGAACTTTGATACTTCTCTGGCAGAGGGCGTTATGCTTCTGACTCCGTTCTCCGCGACAGGCGAGGACGAGGCTACTAAGAGCTTTGTAAAAGCATACAATGACGCGCACAACGGCGAAACACCAAACCAGTTTGCGGCGGACGCATATGATGTAATCTATGCCATGAAGCTGGCGGCAGATGATGCGGCAATCACACCTGACATGTCAAATGAGGATATCAGCGCGGCAATGTCCGCGTCCATGCTGAACATCGAGCTTGACGGTCTCACCGGAAAAGCAAAATGGACAGAAGACGGCGAATGTGATAAAGAGCCCAGAGCTTTCGTTATCCAGGACGGCGTTTATGTAGAGGTTGAATAATTAAAAGCGATTACTGCTGATTTTGGGGACGGAGGACGGTTTCCTGTGATGAAGGACCGTCCTCCTTCTCTATGCGGCGGCAAACTTACTTTAAGAGGTGCACTATGAGTTTTATATCTTACTTAAAAGATGGAGTTAACCTGGGCAGCATCTACGCGATCATCGCTCTTGGCTATACGATGGTGTACGGTATTGCGAAGATGCTGAATTTCGCCCACGGCGATGTCATCATGGTAGGGGCTTTTGTAATTCTTACCGCGATTACCAAGGGGGGGATGTCCCCTGTTCTTGCTGTGTTGATTTCTATCGTGTTCTGTACGGTTCTTGGCGTACTTATCGAAAAGGTGGCGTACCGTCCTTTGCGGAAAGCGTCCTCCAATCTGGCGGTGCTGATTACCGCCATTGGCGTCAGCTACCTTCTTCAGAATCTGGCGCTTCTGATTTTCGGGGCAGATGCCAAAAGCTTTGTATCTGTGATCAATGTGCCTTCTCTGGAGCTGTTCGGAGGACAGCTTGTGATCAAGGGAGTGACCATCGTGACGGTAGTGGTATGTATTATTATCATGGCCGGACTCACCTTCTTTGTTCAGAAGACGAAGCCGGGACGCGCCATGCAGGCGGTTTCGGAGGACCGGGACGCTGCCCAGCTTATGGGAGTTAATGTAAACGCTACGATTTCCCTGACCTTCGCGATCGGCTCCGGACTTGCGGCTATAGCGGGACTTCTGTTATGCTCCGCCTACCCGACTCTGACGCCCTATACAGGCGCGATGCCCGGTATTAAGGCTTTTGTCGCCGCGGTATTCGGCGGTATCGGCTCCATTCCGGGAGCTATGGTGGGAGGAATTCTCCTCGGCATTATTGAGATTTTCGGAAGAGCCTATATTTCTTCCCAGGTGGCGGATGCCATCGTATTTGGCGTGCTGATCATCGTCCTCCTTGTGAAACCGACCGGACTGTTTGGAAAGAACATTCAGGAGAAAGTGTAAGGTGGCCGAAATGAAAACGAAGATGAATAAAACGACAAAAAATAATTTTATTACTTATGGAATCGTGATCGCCATTTTCGTGGTAGTTCAGATTCTGTCTTCCACAGGAAACCTGTCCAGGCTTCTTACAGGACTTCTTGTTCCGCTGTGCGTCTATGTGATCGCGGCGGTATCTCTGAACCTGGTGGTGGGCTTTTCAGGAGAGCTGAGCCTTGGACACGCGGGCTTTATGTGCGTGGGAGCTTATTCCAGCGCGCTGTTCTCTCATGTTGCCGCGGACGCGGTTCCCGCGGTGCCGAGATTTATTCTGGCTATACTGATCGGCGCCGCTGTGGCCGGCATCTGCGGAATCATCATTGGAATTCCGGTACTGAGGCTTCGTGGAGATTATCTTGCCATCGTTACGCTTGCTTTTGGAGAGATCATCAAAAACCTGATCAATATCCTGTATGTAGGCGTGGATGAACACGGTCTCCATGTGGCTACGAGCTCCGCGGGCATTAAGCTGGAAGCAGGCGGGAAACAGATCCTGAAAGGGGCTCTTGGTATATCAGGAACCTCCACTCTTTATAAGGATATTAAAGACTATTTCTTCCTTATTGGAATCATTCTGGTGCTGCTTACCTTATTCATTGTGCAGAATCTTGTTCATTCAAGAAGCGGACGGGCGATCATGTCCACCAGAGACAACCGGATCGCGGCCGAGTCTGTGGGAATCAACGTCACAAAGTATAAATTGCTGGCATTTACTGTTTCCGCGGCACTGGCAGGTGTTGCGGGCGTGCTTTACGCTCACAATCTCTCCATGCTGAAGGTATCCGTATTTGACTACAATATGTCTATTCTGATCCTGGTATATGTCGTGCTGGGCGGAATCGGAAGTCTCAGAGGCTCCATGATCGCGGCGATCATTCTTTACGCCCTTCCGGAGCTGCTCCGTGGTTTTTCGAATTACCGTATGCTGATCTATGCCATCGTTCTGATTGTTATGATGCTCTTTAACTGGGCTCCGGCAGCCAGAAACTGGAGAAGCAGCGTGATGGAAAAAATCAGAGGCGGAAAAAGAAAAAAGGAGGCGGCTTGATATGGCGATGCTGGAAGTAAATCATTTGTCTATTCAGTTCGGCGGTCTTCGCGCGGTTGACGGCTTTCATGTAAATATTGAAAAAGGAGAGCTCTACGGCCTGATCGGTCCTAACGGGGCCGGAAAAACTACGATCTTTAACCTTCTCACAGGCGTATACAAGCCTACGGAAGGGATTATTAAGCTGGACGGCCAGGATATCACCGGAAAAAATACGATCGATATCAATAAGGCGGGTGTTGCCCGTACATTCCAGAATATCCGTCTGTTTAAGGACATGCCGGTTCTGGACAACGTAAAAGTAGGTCTTCATAATCATCATCCTTATTCTACACTGACGGGGATCCTCCGTCTGCCGAAATACTTCAAGGTAGAAAAAGAGATGAACGAGAGGGCAATGGAAATCCTCAAGGTGTTCGATCTGGATAAAGAGGCGGATACTCTGGCGGGAAATCTTCCCTACGGCAAGCAGCGTAAGCTGGAAATCGCCCGCGCCCTTGCGACAGATCCCAAGCTTCTTCTTCTGGACGAGCCTGCGGCGGGCATGAATCCCAACGAGACCCAGGAGCTGATGGATACCATCCGTTTTGTGAGAGAACATTTCCAGATGACGATTCTTCTTATTGAACATGATATGAAACTGGTAGGCGGTATTTGTGAAAGACTGACGGTGCTGAATTTCGGGCAGGTTCTGGCCCAGGGAGAAACCTCGGCCGTGCTGAACGATCCGGCAGTCATCACGGCGTATCTTGGAGAATAGGAGGGACAGAACAATGGCAATGTTGGAAGTAAAGGATCTCCAGGTCTATTATGGTGTGATTCAGGCCTTAAAGGGCATCTCCTTCGAGGTAAACCAGGGCGAGGTCATTGCTCTGATCGGCGCCAACGGCGCGGGAAAAACTACGACTCTGCAGACGCTTACCGGAATTATCCCGGCCAAGGCAGGCAGTATCTCTTTCGAGGGACGGGATATCACGAAGGTACCGGCTCATAAAATCGTGGAGATGGGTATGGCTCATGTTCCCGAAGGGCGCCGTGTGTTTGCGGATATGACAGTCTATGAAAATCTGCTGATGGGAGCATATACACGGAAAGACAAAAATGAGATTGCCCAGAGTCTTGCGAATGTATACAAAAGATTTCCCCGTCTGGAAGAACGTAAGGGCCAGAGGGCGGGAACTCTGTCCGGCGGCGAGCAGCAGATGCTTGCTATGGGGCGCGCGCTGATGAGCAAGCCGAGGATTATCCTGATGGATGAGCCGTCCATGGGACTTTCTCCGATCTTTGTAAATGAAATCTTTGATATTATCAAAGAGGTCAGCGAAGGCGGCACAACCGTTCTTCTTGTGGAGCAGAACGCGAAAAAGGCTCTTTCTATTGCGGACAGGGCTTATGTACTGGAGACAGGAAATATTACCCTCAGCGGCAGGGCTGAAGATCTTCTGAACGACGAGTCTGTTCAGAAGGCATATCTGGGAGAATAACAGAGTTTTCCGCAGATATGTCTTATCTGCGGGGATGCAGGCAAGGAGGATAGAACATGGAGAAAGTTGTAATTTCAATCGCAAGACAGTACGGGAGCGGCGGACGTACCGTCGGTGAGATGCTGGCGAAGAAAATGGGTATTTCCTACTATGATAAACAGATCATCCGTATGGCTTCCGATGAAAGCGGAATCGATCTGAGCCTTTTCGGCAAAGTGGAGAACGGGGTAAAGGTGAAGCCGTCTCTGTTCAACAGAACCGGTCTTTATAAAGGAGACCTGCTTCAGCCGGACAGTCGTGAATTTATTTCGGATGAGAACCTTTTTAATTATCAGGCCAAGATCGTCCATGATCTTGCGGAAAAGGAATCCTTTGTGATCGTGGGAAGATGTGTGAATTATGTGCTGAAGGACCGTCCGAATACCCTTCGCGTGTTTATCCACGCGCCCTGGGAATACCGTGTGGAACAGGCTTCCCAGAAAATCGCGGGTTCCAGGGAGGATGTGGAGAAATTCCTTCTGAAGGATGACAAGAGAAAGAAAGATTATTATCGGAAATTTGCCGGCGGAGTATGGAACGACGCCACAAATTATGATCTGTGCCTGAACAGCAGCAAGCTCGGGTACGAGAAGTGTGTGGAGGCCATCGAAACACAGCTTGAAATTATGCTGAGAAAATAAAAAAGAATCTCGCTTAGCGGGATTCTCCGCTAATATAAAATACCGTTTGCTTTCGTAACAGAAGGCAGACGGTATTTTTATTATAGGAAACTGTTCTCCCGCGGAAAGAATGAGAATTCTTTATTATTTATTATCATTAGTGTTCATATACTGTGGAGAAGAAAGAGGCAGCTAAGAAAATGAATTTTAGACTGCGGCGCAAAAGCGGGAGCTGAAAAGTTTGGAAGTAAACTTCCAAATCTACCATTATTGGCGCAGTCAATGCGTCATGAAGGAGGTAATTATGAAAAAAAGGCTTGGAATCGTGCTGGCGGCAGCGGCCCTGATTCTGGCATTATTTGAGACTGCGGGCGAAAAGCGGATAAAAGAGGCGGCGGCAGGAATGAGAAAAATTCTGAGCACGGAGAAGACTGCTGGGGAGGAGAAGGACGCCCCGGTTGTGGCGCTGACCTTTGACGACGGTCCCAGCGCCCGGTACACTTCCCGGCTTCTGGACGGGCTTAAGAAAAGGGATGTAAAGGCCTCATTTTTTCTTTTAGGAAAAAATCTTGAGGGGAATGAGGAGGTGGTCAGAAGAATGCACAGGGAGGGACACCTGATCGGTAATCATACATATAATCATGTGCAGCTGAGCAGCCTTTCGGAGACTAAGGCCAGAGAGGAAATCCTGAAAACCAATAATGCCATCTATGAAATTACAGGCGCCTATCCACAGTATATGCGTCCTCCCTTCGGGGCCTGGAAGAAGAACCTGGAGCTTTGCGTGGAAATGCTGCCGGTGTTCTGGAACATTGACACTATGGACTGGAAAACGCAGGACGTCCCGGCGATTCTCAAAATTGCGCTTACACAGGCGGAGGACGGATCGATCATTCTTATGCATGACGAATATGAGACAAGTGTGGAGGCAGCCCTGGCCATTGTTGACCGGCTTCAGGAAAAAGGCTACCGGTTTGTGACAGTAGATTATCTGATCACTCCTTAGCCAGGCGAAAAAAATTTTTTTCTTTTAATGTTTCTTTAATCTTCTGCTCATATACTGATCTCATCAAAACAAACAACACCTGATAAATAAAGAAAGATAAAGGATGGAGGTAAAAGAATATGACAAATAAGAAAATGAGAATTTTAGTCGGGACAATGGCAGCGGCGGCAGTCCTTACGCTGGGACAGGGAAGCATCGCTGCAGCGGAGGAGAAGGGAAGAGTTTCCGAATATCTCCAGAAGCTTCAGGAGGAAGCGGAATATACAAAGGAGGAAGCGCTGGCCATAACCCTTGAGGATGCGGGAATAGATGAGAAGGACGTAAAGAGATCCAGAGTAGAGCTTGATTATGATCACGGTGAGCTCACATATGATGTGGAATTTTATACAGAGAGTGAAGAGTACGACTACGAGATTGACGCGAAATCCGGTAAGATCCTTTCTGCGGACCGTGAAATTGAAAAGGATTTCAGGAGCGGAGATTCCGGGGCTGAAGCAGAATACACAGAGGAGGATGCCCTCAGGATCGCAAGAGAGGACGCGCAGCTTAAGGAGAAGGATATTGACAAATCCAGAGTGGAGCTGGAGCATGACGACGGATTCCTGATATATAATGTAGAGTTCTATGTGGGAAATGAGGAATATGACTATGAGATCGACGCCAGCACCGGAAGGATCATGGATGTAGATTACGAAATCGAAGATGATTTTCTGGATTCCGGGTCAGAGGATGTGGGGATTTCGGAGGCTGAGGCTGAGAAGATCGCTCTGGAAATGGTTCCGGGAGCTTCCTCGGATGATCTTCATATGAAGCTGGAGCGGGACGACGGCCGTCTCATTTATGAAGGCGATATCCGCTATGACGGGATGGAATATGAATTTGAGATCAACGCGGAAAGCGGAAAGATCATAAGCTGGGAAAGCGAATCTGAATGGGATGACTGATACTTGCATTTTACAGCGATTTTCGATATACTGTACTATATCGCTGTACAAAGGAGCTGTATATCATGAATCGCTTATTCAGTATGGATAATAAATTTTTTGTATTCATGGGGAAGGTGGCGGATCTCTGCCTTTTGAACCTTGTGTGCCTGATCTGCTGTATCCCCATTGTCACGGCAGGCGCGTCTCTGACCGCCCTTTATTATGTGACGCTGAAAATGGTAAGAAACGAGGAGGCTTATATTTTCCGCAGTTTCTTTAAGTCCTTCCGCCAGAATTTCAAACAGGCTACCATCATTCATCTGATCATGGTTGCGGCGGCAGTACTTCTTTACCTGGATACTACTATTGTGAAGGCCATGGGAGAACCTGTGTCCAGCGTGATGTCGGTGATTTTTGCCGTATTCACGATGATCTATGTGATGATCCTTCTGTATCTGTACCCGATCCTTGCAAAATTTTATAATTCTGTTAAGAATACATTTACAAACGCAATCCTTATGGCTATACGCCATCTGCCCTATACGGTGATCATGCTGATCATCAGCGCTCTGCCAGTACTGATCTTCTTTGTGCCCTCCTTCCAGGCGCAGATGACGCTGATCCTTCTGTTCCTGCTGTTTGGCTTTGCTGTGGTGGCATACTGCAATTCCTATTTCTTTGTGAAGGTTTTTGACAAATATATTCCGGCGGAAGAGGAAGAGACTGACAAGGGAGCAGCCTGATGGAGAATAGGCAGATACATGAAACAGACGGAAAGAACCATTGCCGGAACTGGAATGGAAAGCCCTACCGCTCCCTGGACTATATGCTCAGGGAGCGTTTTGGTGAAAAGGTTTATAAGGTGACTCTCAATGGGGGGATGACCTGTCCCAACAGAGACGGAACTCTTGGAAAAAGAGGCTGTATCTTCTGCAGTGAGGGAGGAAGCGGAGATTTCGCCGCGGACGCCTCTCTGTCCATAACAGAACAGATCGACAGCCAGATCGCGGTTCTGTCAAAAAAGCGTCCCATCCGCAGGTATATCGCGTATTTTCAGGCGTACACCAATACCTACGCCCCGGCGGATTACCTGAGAAGGATTTTTACGGAAGCGCTGTCTCATCCGAAAATCGTGGCGCTGTCCATCGGGACACGGCCGGACTGTCTGGGGGAGGAAATTTTTGCTCTTCTTGGAGAGCTGAACAGGATAAAGCCGGTATGGGTGGAGCTGGGACTCCAGACCATCCATGAAAAAACGGCCGCATATATACGGAGAGGATATCCGCTGTCCTGCTTTGAGGCGGCGGCGGCCGGTCTGCGGGCGGAGGGGATCGAGGTGATCGTTCACACGATTCTGGGACTGCCGGGGGAATCCCGGGAGGACATTCTCGCGACTATGGAATACCTGAACCACAGGGATATACAGGGAATAAAGCTTCAACTGCTTCATGTTCTGAAAGGGACGGACCTGGCATATGATTATTCTGCGGGAAAGTTTGCGGTGTACGAAAGAGAGGAGTATCTGGACATACTCATTGATTGTCTGGAGCATCTTGATCCTGGGATCGTTATCCACAGAATTACAGGCGACGGGCCGAAAGAACTTCTTATAGCGCCGCTCTGGGCCGGAAGAAAAAGAGAGGTTCTGAATATGCTTCATCACCGGATGAAGGAGCGGGAGAGCTTTCAGGGGAAAAAGTACAGGCCGCGGCAGTGAGCCGGGCGTGCCGGATCCCCATGCAGAAAAGATTGGAGTGAGAAAATGGCGGATGTATTTACGCTTTATAAATTGATTGTTTTGTATATGGCGAAGCAGTCCCGGGAGGAATTGACGAATTCTCAGATTTCGCAGTTTGTCCTGGACAGAGATTATACGGATTATCTGCATCTGCAGCAGGTGCTTTCCGAGCTGGTGGAGACAGGACTTCTGAAAAAAAGAACGGTGTCTAACAGTTCCCATTATGAAATTACTGAGGAGGGAAGCAGGACTCTTTATTATTTTGAGAAGGATCTCTCGTCAGAGATCAAGAAGGAGATTGAAGAGTTTCTGAAGGACTGCGGCGTGCGGGAGGAGCAGAGGATCCAGACGCCTGCGGATTATTTTGAGACGTCGCAGGGCGGATACGCGGTTCGCTGTCAGTATATTGAGAAGGATACCACGATACTGGATCTGACCCTGACAGCCCCAAATCTGGAGGCTGCCCGGGCAATCTGCCGGAACTGGCCGAAAAAATGCCCGGACATATACACCGCGATCATGGGAGAGCTGATCTAAGCTTCTCCCTTTCTTTATGCCTTCAGTCTTTTCCGGTGATTTTTTTCATGTGATCCCTGAGCTGCTTTTCATAGCCCATATCACTGAGCTCATAAAAATGCTCGCCCGCGATCTCAGAGGGAAGATACTGCTGCTCCACATAGTGATTGGGATAGTTATGGGCGTATTTATAGCCAATACCCCGGCCAAGCTTCTCGTGGCCGCCGTAGTGGGCGTCCTGGAGATGGGGAGGCACTGTGGTGCGGGTGCGCTTCACGGATTCCATGGCCGCGGCGATGGCGTTTACCGCCGCGTTGCTTTTGGGAGCGCAGGCCATATATGCGGCCGCCTGAGCCAAAATGATCTGGGATTCCGGCATCCCTACCCGCTCTACTGCCTGAGCCGCCGCCGACGCGACGCAGATCGCCTGAGGATCCGCGTTTCCGATATCCTCAGAGGCGAGGATCATGATCCTCCTGGCGATGAATTTCACATCTTCCCCGGCGTACAGCATCTTCGCCAGATAGTAGACGGCGGCGTCCGGGTCGGACCCCCTCATGCTCTTGATGAAGGCGGAGATAATATCGTAATGGTTATCTCCGTTTTTGTCATAATTGACTGCTCGTTTTTGGATACATTCCGAAGCTACCTCCAGGGTCAGATGGATATAGCCGTCGTCAGAACGGGGAGTGGTAAGGATACCAAGCTCCACGGCGTTCAGGGCGTTTCTGGCGTCGCCGCCCGCCATGTCGGCAAGAAATTCCAGGGCATCCCTGCTGATGACCGCCCGGTAGTCGCCCATTCCCTTATCGCAGTCGTTTACCGCCCTCAGAATCAGCTCCTGTATATTTTCATTGCTGAGAGCCTTCAGCTCAAAAATGATGGAACGGGACAGGAGAGCGCTGTTGACCTCAAAATACGGATTTTCTGTAGTGGCGCCAATGAGGATCACCGTCCCGTCCTCCACAAAGGGAAGAAGGTAATCCTGCTGTCCTTTATTAAAGCGGTGGATCTCGTCGATAAAGAGGATGGTCTTTTTTCCGTACATTCCCAGACTGTCCTGGGCTTCCTTCACGACGGCCTCCATATCCTTCTTGCCGGCGGAGGTGGCGTTGATCTGGGTAAAATTGGCGCTGGTGGTGCTGGCGATCACCTTGGCCAGCGTGGTTTTCCCTGTTCCCGGGGGGCCGTAAAATATAACGGAAGTGAGCTTATCGGCCTTAATGGCCCGGTAGAGCAGCTTGTCCCTGCCGACAATGTGCTCCTGACCTACCACCTCGTCCAGGGCGGACGGCCGCATACGGGAAGCCAGAGGAGATTCTCTGTCCAGGGTTTTTGACTTTGCGTATTCAAATAGATCCATGATCCTTGCTCCATTCTTAAATAATCGTACATTTGTTCTTTGTATCAGTATACTTGATTTGGATAATGATTTCAACTGAAAAGTTACATGGTATGTATCTGTTCAGCCATACAGTGGTCGGGAAGCATAAAACATGCTTGCATGTTTTTGCGAGCGGACATCTGTATGAGCTGAACTGATACACTGTACGTCTGTGAAGTAAAAAAGTGCTTGCTTATCATATGCTAAAGTGTTAAAATGTGAGAAGTGACAATATAAGTGAATGGAATTAAAGGAGCTGACATTATGGGCAAGAAAATCAGAACAGAAGAGGTGGATCATCTATTTGAGGCGATTCTCTGTCTGAAAAATAAAGAGGAATGTTATACGTTTTTTGAGGATGTATGTACGATCAACGAACTGCTTTCTCTGTCCCAGCGTTTTGAAGTAGCGAAGATGCTTACAGATAAACGTACATATCTGGATATTTCTGAGAAGACGGGAGCGTCCACGGCCACCATCAGCCGGGTCAACCGGTCCCTGAATTACGGAAATGACGGGTATGAGATGGTGTTTTCGAGGCTGAGAGAGAAGGAAGCGAAGAAGAAAGATGCGGATCAGGCGGATTGATCCCCCTGGCCGCGGCGGCATTTTGACAGTTCTTTCAGATGCATAAGAGGATAAAAGAGCAGTATGCCTGTTCCGGTGAAGTGTTTCTCCGGATCCGGCGTACTGCTCTTTTCGTACCATCTCTTTACAAGGATACACACGGCCGATGAAGAGAGGGTATTCTATTACCTTCATTCGCCGGAGCCTGCATCAGCTATGAGACTGAAATATTCGTCTATGCCGTCGGCCACGCTCCGGGCCATAAGCTCGTGGTTCTCTGTATCGGTGATGTAGAGATCGTCATTCTGATTGGTCATAAAACCCATCTCCAGAATTGCAACCGGAACTGTACTCCAGTTGGTTCCTGTCATGCTGTCGGCAGAGATCACGCCCAGATTGCCAAGTCCGGTAGCGGCGCAGTAATGGTTCAGGATACAGGAGGCCAGAGTGTTGCTTTTTTCGATAACATCCGCTTCCAGATAGGCGTTGGCGGAGGTAGGGGCCATAGTGAGGGCGCCTGCGGCCTGGGAGCTTCCGTCTCCGTTCGCGTGGATACGCACAGTAATGTCGGCCCCCTCGGCCGTGGCCAGCTCCGCCCGTTCCTTATTGCTGATGGCCGTATCGTTGTCGGTTCTTGTCATGACTACCTGGTAGCCTCTTTCGGTGAGAGCCTTCTCCAGCGCCAGGGATACCTGAAGGTTGACTTCATATTCCGGGACGCCGGAAAAAACGCCCTGTGTGCCGGTGGAGGCTTTTGGCTTCGTCTGGGAGGAACCGGGAGCCATGGGCTCCTGCGCGCTCATATCTACCCAGGAGCCCTGATGCCCCGGATCAATGACCACAATGAGACCGTTGCTGCCTGAGGAAGGTCTGTTGGATGTGTTGGCGGAATCCCAGTCAACGCCGGAGCTTTCTTCCGGGAGGGAGGGCCCGGCGGAGGCTTCCTCCAGGTTCGCTTCCGTGGAAGGCTGCGCGGGCGGACCGATCACCGCCTGATTCTGCTCGCTTTCATAGGAAGGCTCTGACGCGGCAGGAACCGCAGCCGGAAATAGAGCCAGCAGAACGGCAGAAAGAAATACAGGAAAATATTTTTTCATAGGTATGGTTCCTCCTTTAAGGACATTTCGTTTTACAGAGAATTACTGATTATATGATAATCTAAAATAAAGAATTTGAAAAGTATAAAATACTTGCATCTGTTATGGAATAAATCTATAATAATAACATATAAATGTGGAAAAACCTTCCGGTTTATAAACATCTTGCACAAATATAAAAGAGCTCCGCGGCAGCTCCTCCAACTGATCTGCCGCAGGGAATTCAGCAGGAAGGGATGAAAAAATAAGATGCACAATCATTTGTTGAAAAAAACAGGGATCCTTCTGGCGGCGGCTGCTTTTGCGCTTACTCAGCTAAGCTGCGGCACACAGAATACCACGGAATCCGCAGAGCAGACGGCGGAAGCTCCGGCTGTACCCACTCCGGAGGCGGCAGAGACGGCGGAAGAGCCCATAGGTCCTATGCCTCAGCCGGAAGGTTCGGAGCCGGAGGCGGAAGTGACAGATGCCGCGGAGCCAGAACCGGAGCCGGAACCGGAACCCTCAGCATCCGCGGAGAGCGGAGAGGAAGCAGGGACTCTTTCACCGCCTTCGGAAGCAGAAGGCGGCAGCGTATTCGGAGATCCCCAGACCTCACAGCCGGTGACCGATGAGAAAATGCAGACGCTTCTGTACAGTCTGGCGTTTCCGGAGGGGAACGGAAGCTGGTCGGCATATATATATAATCTTTCCGAGAATACGGAGGGGAGCGTCAACTCCCGGAGGCAGCAGGCGGCGAGCCTGATCAAGCTTTATATCATGGGAGCTGTTTATGATAATTATGATCTCCTGATCTCACAGTACGGACAGGGAAGCGTGGATTCCAGCCTTCATTCCATGATCACAGTCAGTGACAACGACGCGGCCAATACTCTTGTGGGATACCTGGGAGGCGGAGACAGCGCGGCGGGAATGAACGCGGTCAATCAGTACTGCGCGGCCAACGGCTACACCGATACGCATATGGGACGGCTGCTTCTCCAGAGCAATGAGCTGGACGATAATTATACTTCTGTGACAGACTGCGGGAATTTCCTCAGAAAGGTCTATACCGGCAACCAGGAGGGGGATTCTGCCGCGGCGGCGCAATTTTCACTGCTGGCCGCCCAGACCCGGAGGAATAAGATCCCGGCCCAGATGCCGGAGGGTGTCAGCGTCGCCAATAAGACAGGAGAGCTCGCGGACGTGGAGAATGACGCCGGTATTATCTACAATGTAAAAAATGACCTGATCGTAGTCTTTATGTCGGAGAATGTGGGAGCGGTCGGTTCCGCCCAGAGCACCATAGCCGCCCTGAGCAGGCAGATATACGATTATTATAACAACTGAAGCAGAAAAAAGCGTGCCTGCTGATGGCGCGTGCCGAACTTCTGCGGAATAACAAAGATTGGCTGCGGCCGCCGGAGGAGAGACGGCTGCTGTTAATAAAAAACATGGTAAAGGAGGAAAAAATATGAGGAAGAAAATTGCGGAATTGAATGGATTTTCCCTTATAAAATGGGCGGCATTATTTTTGATCGTATTTACTCTTTCGCTGCCCCTGACGGCGAAGGACAGCTATGCGTCAAGTACCTATACCGTCAGCGTGAGCAAGGGATATCTGGCGCTGCGGACAGCCAAGGCATATGACGCTTCCAACGAGATCGGAGAGCTCTATACCGGGGACACAGTAGAGGTGACGGATACCAGCGATTCTACCTATTGGTATGTATATTCGCCCAAGCACGGCAAATCCGGTTATGTCAACAAGAACTATCTTGTGGGATCATCCAACACCTGGACGGTTAGCGTGAGCAAGGGATATCTGGCGCTGCGAACAGCCAAGGCTTATGATTACAGGAATGAGATCGGGGAGCTGTACACAGGGGATACGGTGCAGGTGACGGATACCAGCGATTCAACCTATTGGTATGTATATTCGCCCAAGCATGGAAAATCCGGCTATGTCAACAGGAATTATCTTGTGGGCGGGACTGCCTCCGCCTCCACCTCCGGAGAGACCAGGACGGTCAGTGTGAGCAAGGGATATCTGGCGCTGCGAACAGCCAAGGCTTATGACGCGTCCAACGAGATCGGAGAGCTGTATACAGGGGATACGGTACAGTTGATCGATACCAGCGATTCCACTTACTGGTATGTATATTCCCCGAAGCATAACAAGAACGGCTACGTTAATAAAAATTATCTTACAGGGGGAGGATCTGTTTCCTATCCGACTAAGACGGTCAGCGTAAGCAAGGGATATCTGGCATTAAGAACGGCAAAGGCTTACGACGAATCAAATGAGATCGGAGAGCTGTACACAGGAGATGTGGTTCAGGTGATTGATTCCAGCGACAGCGGATATTGGTACGTATATTCCCCGAAGCTGAATAAAAACGGATATGTAAATAAAGATTATCTCTATTAATAAAATAATGAAAAAGTAAACGGACAGGGGCCTGAACGGGGCCCCTTCTGTATTCTGTATAGAGTGAAGGAGGAAGCTTATGAGGGCGACGGTTCTGGTAGACAATATAGGAAATGAAGAAGTCCGGGGAGAATGGGGGCTGAGTTTTTTTATTGAGTATGGGGAGCACAGACTTCTTCTGGACGCGGGGGCATCGGGGCTGTTTGCGGAGAATGCGGAAGCGCTGGGCATTTCTCTGGAGAATGTGGATATTGCGGTCCTTTCCCATGCGCATTATGATCATGCGGACGGAATGGAGCGCTTTTTTGAGATCAATGCCGGCGCGAAGCTCTATCTGAGGGACTCCTGTGGGGAAAACTGCTACAAAAAAGAAGGACCCCTGTGGAAATATATTGGAATCAGAAACGGCCTTCTGGAGAAATACAGGGACAGGCTTGCGCCCGTATCCGGTGACCTGGAGCTGGATGGAGGAATATGGCTGATCGCTCATCATACAAAGGATCTTGATAAAATCGGAAAAATGGAGCGTATGTACCGGAAATCTCCTGAGGGCTGGCTGACGGATTGCTTTGATCATGAGCAGAGTCTTGTGTTTGACACAGAGGAAGGGCTTGTTATTTTTAACAGTTGTTCTCACGGGGGAGCGGATCATATTATTCGGGAGGTTTCGGCTGCTTTTGGAGGAAAAAAGGTAAAGGCGCTGGTCGGAGGCTTCCACCTTCATAACAAATCAGAGGAATATGTAAGAGCATTTTCGGAACGTATCCGGGCGGCGGGTGTGGAGCAGATTTATACAGGCCACTGTACGGGAGAGGAAGCCTACCGGATCCTGAGGGAAGAACTGGGGGATATGGCGCGTCAGCTGAAGGCCGGGCTTGTCATGGAACTATAGTGCGATGAAATAAAAAAGCAGAAGCATCAGAAAAACACCGGAGCTATTTCCGGTGTTTTTTATCTTTGGGATCTTCAGAGGCAGGACGCATTTCGTCGATCAGATGCTCGATGAGCATTTTCTTCATATAAACGTCGAAGCTGAGAAGACAGATAAAGGAGAAAAGCTTCAGAAATTCCTGATCCTCCTCAGGCGCTTCCTGAAAGGTTCCCTGGGCTGTTTTGTAGCGGGAGAGCAGATCCTTTGTCAGATATTCGATCTGATTTTTTTCCATGCTGAATACTTCATTATAGATGGATGTCAGATCCATGTCGGAATCCGATTTGAAATATTTCTCAGTGATCGGATTCAGAAGCGTCTGAATATCGTTGATGGAGAGGATGCTCTTAAAGTAGTAAATAAAAATCAGCAGAAGCAAATGTTCCCTGGAATACCGTTTCTTCTCCGGCGAAGGGAGGAGATCATTTTTGGCATAATTGTTGATCATGGTCTTGGTAAGGATCTTATCCTCCGGATACCGCTTGGATGAAGCAAGCTGGGATTCCATAAAAGTAGTCACCTGATCCATATATAAATCAATTCCGGGAATGTCTTCCGGTTTGATGTAGTCTATTCGGGAAACGCTTTTGATGATACTGTTCATCATATCGTGAATGTCTATTGTCATTTTTTCCCCTTTCTTGACGCGCCTGCTGCGTCATCAAGGTGGATTTGGAAGTTTACTTCCAAACTTATCACCTCTGCTCTATTATATAGTTTTGGAAACTACTTGTAAATGTTTTTTTGACGTTTTTTGGCGGGATCAGGGCTTGATGATCCTGGTTTTCTGACGGTAGCTTCTGGGAGACAGTCCGTATACATTTTTGAAGGCTCTGGAAAAATGGAGCTGGTTGGGATAGCCGACCTGAACGCTGATGTCTTTGATGGAGAGGTCGGTGGTTTTCAGAAGCTCCGCCGCCTTTGACAGCCTGTAGCGAATAAGGAATTCCTGAGGCGACTGGCCCATATTTTCCCGGAAGATCTTGCCGAAATAGCTCCTGTCCAGATTCAGACGGTTGGCCATATCCTCCACAGTAATGGAAAAGGGATAGTTGGCGGAGATAAATGCGATGGCCTCGTTGGTGTAAAACTGTGTGCGTTTTCCGTTCTGGGTTTTCCGTCTGGAGGAGGAGCCGGACAGCAGCGCGTCCATGATCAGGAACAGATGGCCGATCAGATGATAGGAGGACTGTGTTTTGGAGGAAGCCAGATGGAAAAGCTCGTCCTTCAAAAGTGTTCCGGCCTGTTCTGATTGGGGAAGAAAAATCGGATGCTCGGTGGAAAGTCCCGCGCTTTCCAGGATCTCCCTGGCTTTCAGTCCGTCAAATTCGATCCAGGCATATTCCCATGGATCTTCTCTGTCGGCACAGTAGGTATTGATGTGTGCCGGTTCGATGAGAAACCCCATATTTTCGTGAATTTCGTAATTTTCTGAGCCATCCCCCTTATCCACCGAGAGGGATCCTTTTCCGGAAATGACATAATGAAACAGATAGTGATTACGGATTGCCGGACCGTACGAGTGCAGGGGCAGACATTTTTCATATCCATACTGATAGAGGGTCAGATCCATAAAACGGTCGTCTGAGAATACCTGAAACAAGAGATTGTCCATATTTTTTCTCCTTATATAAAAAATATTGTTGGTAATATTGCATAAAAACAAAGGTTGAAAAATGTATAATATAAACGAAATTATTCGTTTCCACCTAATTATATACCATTATTAGTACTAACTGCAACTATTTTATTGAAAAATAGCATTTGTACATAAATTGTAACCCGTGGGAATATTTACACAAAATATCCTGAGTGCTACAATCAAATTACCGAATATGGAAAAAGGAAAGGAGAAGAGTAATGAAAAGAAAGGCATGGATTGCTGTGGGACTGGGTGCCGTTTTGCTGGGCGCCGGAGTCACACTGACAGGATGCGGAGATTCTTCCACAGACAATGGGAAGATCCAGATTGAGATGGTCCAGTACAAGCAGGAAGCGGTCAAGGCTTTTGAGCAGATGGAAGAAAAATTCAATGCCACCCATGATGACATTGAGCTGACCATCGAATCTCCCAATGATGCGATGACGATCCTGAAAACGCGCTTTATCAAGGAGGATCAGCCGGACATCATTGGAATCGGAGGAGACATTAACTACTCCAATTTCCTGGATTCAGAGATGCTGATGGATATCTCCGATTTTGACGGTCTTGAGGATGTGAAGCAGTCTTATAAGGACATTCTGGAGAATCTGGAGTTTGTGCCCACGGAAGGAACCTACGCGGTACCTTATGTGGCAAACGCGGCCGGTATCCTTTACAACAAGGATATGTTCGAGGAGAACGGCTGGGAGATCCCCACGACATGGGATGAGTTCCTGACACTTCTTGATACGATCCAGGCTTCCGGGCAGCAGCCGCTCTATTTCGGCTTTAAGGATTCCTGGACCTGTCTTGCCCCGTGGAACGCTATGGCCTGCGATCTTGCGGACGCGGATGTATGCCAGCAGGTGAACAGAGGCGAGGCCACTTTCTCAGAAGCCTACAGAGAGGTTGCGGAGAAGATCATCCAGCTTCTTCCCTATGCTCAGGACGATCCTGTTGCGTACAGCTATAACGACGCCTGTACAGCATTCGCCAGAGGCGAATCCGCTATGTACTGCATCGGAAGCTACGCCGTTCCGCAGATTCTGTCCGTTAATCCGGATATGAACATCGATTCCTTCGTCTTCCCGGCACATGACGAAGCGGATGGTCAGATCCTGAATTCCGGTGTGGACCTGCTGTTTGCCGTTATGGAGGACTGCGAGAACAAAGAAGCCGCTTATGAGGTTCTGCGCTTTATGATGGAGGACGAAACCATCCAGATCTATCTGGACGACCAGAACGCCATTCCTTGTAAAGAAGGCGAGTTTACCCTTCCTTCACAGCTTGACGGCATGACCGAGTACATTGAAGCAGATAAGATGGTGGATTATCAGGATCATCATTATCCGTCTGAGATGGCAGTAGACGCTATGATCCAGACCTACCTCATGGATGGGGACACCGACGCATTCCTTGAGAAGTTTGATACAGAATGGCAGCGTTACAACCGTGACCTGATCCGTAAGGTTCAGCAGTATGAAGAAGAGCACGGGGAAGGAGGAAATGAATCATGATGGACAAAGCAAAAGGCAATGAAAGAAAACGCACATTTCTTTTGATCACTATTCCCATTCTTGTGCTGTTTTTCACTTTCAATACACTGCCGCTGATCAAAGGTTTTATTTACAGCTTTACGAACTTTAAGGGCTATGGCAGCTATGAATGGGTCGGCCTGAGAAACTATATCGACCTGTTTCAGGACGCCCGTGTGGGAAGATCCTATCTGTTTACCTTTAAGTTTGCAGTCGTTTGTACGATCATTGTGAATGTAGTCAGCCTGATCCTGGCTCTGGGACTGAACAGCAAGATCAAGGCAAAGAGCGCTCTGAGAGGAATTTACTTTATCCCCAACGTTCTGGGCGGACTGGTTGTAGGCTATATCTTCAGCTTTATTTTTACATATATCCTTCCGACCATCGGACAGACTCTGGGAATCGAAGCCCTCAGCGGAAGTATGCTGGCAAGCACAAAAACCGCATGGTTCGCCATCGTGATCGTCGCCGCATGGCAGTCTATCGCCATGAATACGATCATTTATATCTCCGGTCTGCAGACGGTACCGGAGGATGTTTACGAGGCAGGTTCCATTGACGGAGCTACAGGCTGGACGAAATTCAAAAGCCTGACCTTCCCTCTGATCATTCCGTTTTTCACCATTAACATGGTGCTCTGCATGAAAAACTTCCTGATGGCTTTCGACCAGATCATGGCGTTGACCAAGGGGGGGCCGGCACAGAGTACGGAATCCATCTCCTACCTGATCTACCAAAACGGTATGTCCGGCGGACAGTTCGGATTCCAGAGTGCTAACGCGGTGCTGTTCTTCATAGTGATCGTGGCAATCTCTGTGTTCCAGCTTTCATTTATGAATAAGAAGGAGGAGCAGTTATGATGAAAAAGAAAAGTCAGGGTGTTGGCGGAACCAACTGGCCCATTACAATTTTGCTGATCATCGGATGCGTTACGATTTTCTTCCCATTATATATGGCGGTGATCATCGCTTTCAAACAGCCCTCCGAAATGACCAATGACATTGCGGGAGCGCTGGCATTTCCATCAAAATGGAGCTTCAGCAACTTTACACAGGCCATGGAGGTCACTGATTTTTGGAACTCTGTGGGCAACTCCCTTCTGATTACGATCCTGACTGTAGTGATCGCGATCCTCATTCACTCTCTGGCAGGATACGCAATCGGAAGAAATATGGGAAACAGCAAATTTTATAAATTTTCTTATCTTTACATTGTAAGCGGTATGTTTGTACCTTTTGCTATCCTGATGATGCCTCTGGTAAAACAGACCTCACAGATGGGAATTGGAAATAGGGCTGGCGTAATCATTCTTTATGTGGTATTCTATATGCCGATGAACGTGCTGCTGTATTCCGGTTACCTGAAAAATATCCCGCTGGCGCTGGAGGAAGCCGCTAAGGTGGATGGCGCGAGCACGTGGAAAACCTACTGGAGCATTATCTTCCCCATCATGAAGCCCATGCACGCTACGGTAGCGGTACTGACTGCGCTGGGAACATGGAACGACGTAATGACTCCTCTGGTAATCATGTCTGGAACAGGCAAGAATACCCTGCCGCTGGCGCAGTTAAACTTCCAGACACAGTTCGGTACCAATTACAATCTGGCGTTCGCATCTTACCTGTTGGCGCTGATCCCGATCCTGATCTTCTATCTGGTTTGCCAGAAGCAGATCCTGAACGGTGTTGTAAACGGTGCTGTAAAGTAAATAGTGTAACCGGCGTGCGTATGCAGGTGAATAGACAGGACATCAGGGCAGAATATTCTGCTCTGGTGTCCTGATAATACAGTTTAAAAGGAGAAGACGATGTCAATAGTACTGAATGAAGGAAGATCCTTGTTTACACTGTGTACGAAGACCAGTATGTACCAGATGAAGGCGGACGATTACGGAGTCCTGCTTCATACCTACTATGGAAAGAAAACGGAAATTATGGATTATTCCTACCTGATACAGAGAAGAGATCACGGATTCTCAGGGAATCCTTATCAGGCGGGAAACGACAGAACCTATTCACTGGATACCCTGCCACAGGAGTATTCCTGCTTCGGAAGCGGGGATTACCGCCAGAGCGCACTGTCGGTAAAGTATCAGACAGGGGCGATGGCTCTGGAGCTGCGCTACAAAGGATATGAGCTTCTGGAAGGGAAGTATGAGATTCCGGGGCTTCCCGCTATCTACGCTATGGATGGAAACCGGGCGGATACCCTTGTGATCACCATGAAGGACGACGTGGAAAATGTGTGTGTAAAACTGTACTATGGTGTGATGGAAGACCTGGATGTGATCACAAGAGCTGTCTGTGTGGAAAACCGCGGCGACGCGCCTGTATTTCTGGAACGCGTCATGTCGCTGTGTCTCGACAAATCCTACGGTGATTTTGACTGGATCACCTTTTATGGAAAACATGAGATGGAGCGCCAGCTTTCCAGGACGCCTGTTCATCACGGTATTCAGGCGGTGGGAAGTCTCCGGGGAACCTCCAGCCATCAATATAATCCCTTTGTGATGCTGGCAGACGGAGGTACCTCCGAAACCCAGGGTGATTGTTATGGATTTTCGCTTCTTTACAGCGGGAATTTCCTCGCGGAGGCAGAGCAGGATCAGTTTAATCAGACAAGAGTGCTGATGGGAATCCATCCGGAAAACTTTTCATATAAGCTGGAGCCGGGTGAGAGTTTCTGGACTCCGGAAGCGGCGATGGTGTACAGCGATGGCGGATTTGAAAAGCTGTCCCATATCTATCACAGAGCATTCCGCAGCAATCTCTGCAGGGGCAGATTCAAACATGCCAGAAGGCCTGTCCTTATGAATAACTGGGAAGGAACATATTTTGACTTCACAGGAGAAAAGCTCCTGGGTATGGCGGAAAAAGCCGCGGATCTGGGAGTGGAGCTTTTTGTCATGGACGACGGATGGTTCGGAGAAAGAAATACGGACAACAGCGGTCTGGGAGACTGGCATGTAAATGAAGAAAAGCTCGGATGTACGCTGGCAGAGCTTTCGGACAGGATTCATGATCTGGGACTGAAATTCGGTATCTGGTACGAGCCGGAGGGGATTTCTGAGGACAGCCGTCTGTACAGAGAGCATCCGGACTGGGTTCTCCGTGTTCCGGGGCGTGATCCTATGAGGGGAAGATATCAGCTTGTGCTGGATTTTTCCAGGGAAGATGTGCGCAATGCTATTTTTGACCAGATGAGCAGAGTTCTGGATAAGGTGAAGGTGGATTATCTGAAGTGGGATTTCAACCGCAGTATCAGCGATGTTTATTCCTCCCAGCTTCCGCCGGAGCGCCAGGGAGAGGTTCCTCACCGTTATGTGCTGGGGCTGTATGAGTTTCTGGAACGTCTTGGAAAACGCTATCCCGACATGCTTCTTGAGGGCTGCAGCGGAGGCGGCGGAAGGTTTGACGCAGGAATGCTTTATTATACGCCGCAGATCTGGTGCAGTGACGATACCGACGCCATTGAGCGTCTGGAGATCCAGTACGGGACTTCTTTTTCCTATCCTGTTTCCACTATGGGGGCTCATGTTTCCGCATGCCCCAATCATCAGACAGGAAGATCTACACCACTGAGTACGAGAGCGGTGGTGGCAATGGCCGGTACCTTCGGCTATGAGCTGGATCCGGGAAAGCTCTCAGAAGAGGAAAAAGCAGAAGTGCGGGAGCAGATCGCAGTCTTCAAAAAATATTACGAGCTGATCCAGGATGGCGATTATTTCCGTCTTACGGATCCTGCCAGAGACGAGCACTACGCGGCCTGGGAATTTGCCGGGAAGGACGGCGGAGAGGCGCTTCTCTGCGTTGTGGCTTCCAAGGTGCGGACCAACGACCCGCCGTCAAGGCTGCTTCTGCGAGGCCTGAAGGAGGAGGCTGTCTATGAGATGGACGGGAAGGAATATCCGGGCGGAGCTCTGATGTACGGTGGATATCCTCTGCCGGAAGCGAAGGAAGAGTATCAGAGCTGGATGTTCCATTTTCGCATGAAAGAGAAATAACAAATATTTTTTATCAGCATTTTAAGGCTGCTTCCGCCCCCGGTACGGGCGGGGCGGCCTTTTCTGGTTTTTGCTCTCTTGTAAGAACGCATGTTTTTATGTATAATGATGCCAGGGTCAAAAGGTCTGAACCCGTATGAGCTTGCTCATATAAGGGTGGAAGACCTTGGGACCCGCCACGATATAAGCATAAAAGCGGGATGGATATCCCGTGATATGCGAATATTGGGCAGGATTGTGAGTGTGCTCGGCACGGAACAATCCGTATGCATCATAGTTTTGTAAATCAATATTATGTAATGATGCCAGGTACGGAAATAAGCAGGCCGGTTCAGACAGGCCTTATGAGAACGGAGAGAATATGAGTATATACGAAACATTGAACGACATGCAGAGGGAGGCTGTTTACCATACAGAAGGTCCTCTTTTGATCCTTGCGGGCGCAGGCTCGGGCAAGACCAGAGTGCTGACTCACAGGATCGCCTATCTTATCGCGGAAAAAGGCGTAAGACCTTGGAATATCCTTGCGATCACCTTTACCAACAAGGCGGCGCAGGAGATGCGCGAGAGGGTGGATCAGATCGTGGGGAGCGACGCCGGAAGTGTCTGGGTTTCCACCTTCCATTCCACCTGTGTGAGGATTTTGAGAAGGCATATCGACCGTCTGGGCTATGACAATAATTTTACGATTTATGATACGGACGACCAGAAGACCCTGATGAAGGACGTCTGCCGCAGGCTGAATGTGGATACGAAGCAGTATAAGGAGCGCGCCCTGCTGGCGGCCATTTCCCACGCGAAGGACGAGCTGGTCACGCCGGATGAGATGGAGCTGAACGCGGGCGGAGATTTCCGGGGAAAAAAAGTCGCGGAGATTTACCGGGAATACCAGGCGTCACTGAGGAGGAATAACGCTCTTGATTTTGACGACCTCATTGTCAAAACAGTAGAGCTGTTCCAGCACTGCGGGGAGGTGCTGGAATCTTATCAGGAAAGGTTCCGCTATATTATGGTGGACGAGTATCAGGATACCAACACGGCGCAGTTTAAGTTTGTAAGCCTTCTGGCCTCCAAATATGAAAATCTTTGTGTGGTGGGCGACGACGATCAGTCGATTTATAAATTCCGCGGAGCCAATATCGGAAATATCCTTGGATTTGAGAGAGTATTTCCTGACGCCAGGGTGATCCGTCTGGAACAGAATTACCGGTCTACCCAGAATATTCTGGACGCGGCCAATGAGGTGATCGCGAATAATACGGAGAGAAAGCCCAAGAGACTGTGGACGGAAAATCCTCAGGGAGAACTGATCCATTTCCGGCAGTTTATGAACGGCTTTGAGGAAGCGGAATATGTGGTGGGAGATATTGCGAAGGGCAGGAGGGAAGGAAGACTCCGTTTCCGCGACTGCGCGATTCTTTACCGGACAAACGCCCAGTCCCGCCTTTTTGAGGAAAAATGTCTGCTGGCAAATATCCCCTATAAGATCGTAGGCGGAGTAAACTTTTACGCCAGAAAAGAGATCAAGGACCTCTTAAGCTACATGAAAACAGTGGACAATGCCGCGGACGATCTTGCGGTGCGCCGTATTCTCAACGTGCCCAGAAGGGGAATCGGAGCTACCACCATTTCCCGGGTACAGGATTACGCGGATCGTATGCAGATCAGCTTCTATGACGCGCTCCGCGTGGCGGAGGAAATTCCGTCTATCGGCCGGGCCGCCTCCAAGATCGACGGCTTTGTTACCTTTATCCAGTCGTTGAAGAGCAAGGCCCAGTCCTATACGGTGGAGGAGCTTCTCGAGGAGATCATTGATCTGACAGGATATGTGGACGAGCTGAAAGCGGAGGATACCGAGGAGTCCAGAGCGCGGATCGAGAATATTGACGAGCTGATCTCCAAGACGGTTTCCTATCAGGAGGCTATGGCCGCGGAGGGAAGAGAAGCCTCTCTTTCCGGATTTCTGGAAGAGATCGCCCTGATCGCGGATATTGATACAGTGGATCCCGGTCAGGATTATGTGCTCCTGATGACTCTTCACAGCGCCAAGGGACTGGAGTTCCCTTATGTATATATGGCGGGTATGGAGGACGGCGTATTCCCCAGCAGCATGTGTATCTTTTCGGCTGATCTCTCGGATATGGAAGAGGAGAGGCGGCTGTGCTACGTGGGGATCACAAGAGCCATGAAGGAGCTGACGCTTACCTGCGCCCAGCAGAGGATGATCCGGGGAGAAACGCAGTATAACCGGGTTTCCCGGTTTGTCCGTGAGATTCCCCGGGAGCTTGTAGAGCTGGGACATACCATTCAGGAGCATAAGCCGAAAATGCCGGAAGTATCTTCGGGCAGAAGCAGTTATATGCAGATGAAGGCTGCGTTCCAGACAAAGGCTTTTCAGCCCCAGAATTTTAAGGTCTCCAAGGCGGAATCCCTGGATTACGGTGTAGGAGACACTGTGCGCCATATAAAATTCGGCGTGGGGATCGTAAAGAATATCGTCGAGGGCGGCAGAGACTATGAGGTTACGGTAGACTTTGACAGAGCGGGTACGAAAAAAATGTTCGCGGGCTTCGCAAAATTGAAGAAAATCTAAAATTTTAGATAATTTATGGTAAAATGCAAGGGATAGTGGTATACTATAACTTACAAGAAAATGAGCGCAGGCGGCATGAGATATGAGATGTCCCTGATATCAGACAGAAGACAGATCAGCGGAAAATGTCTGGCTCAGAGTACGGCAGTGTGGATGCCGGGAAGAATGAAGAGAGGATGGTACGCACTATGAATATGAATGCAAAAATCGAAGAATTATTGGCGGTTTTAAAGAAAAAGGAAGATGAAAAGCAGAAAAATACAGTCCTCTGGGTACTGGCGATCATTGGTACTGTCGCGGCAGTGACCGGAATTGCATTTGCTGTATATCGTTTCTTTGCTCCGGATTATTTGGAAGATTTTGAAGAGGATTTCGACGATGACTTCGATGATTACTTTGAAGACGAGGAAGAATAAAGCATGGATCAGCGGCTCCGGTTCCTACCGGGGCTGTTTTAATTAAGACATTCAGAAGCTGTCTGGAATTCAGGCGGCTGTTTTCTAAGACACAGCCCGGAAATGTTCGTGGCTTACATACCGGCGCTGGCCGGCAAAAAAATATAGGAACAGGTGAAGAATGAAAAAAGGCGAGATATATGAAGGAATAATTGAAAAAATAGATTTTCCCAATAAGGGATATGTAAATGTGGAGGATCAGAAGGTACTGGTTAAGAACGGTATTCCCGGCCAGAAGGTCCGATTTGTGATTCAGAAGAAACGGTCGGGAAGAGCGCAGGGCCGTATTCTGGAGGTGTTGGAGAAGTCCCCTCTTGAGACACGGGAGCCTCTGTGCGGCTCTTTTCCCCAATGCGGAGGCTGCATGTACCAGACCATGTCTTATGAGTCACAGCTTGAGATGAAGGAGCGGCAGATCCGGGAGCTTCTGGAGCCGGTGCTTCTTCAGGGCGGCCAGAGGGACGAAGAAGGAAAGGCGGATTATATCTGGGAAGGGATCAAGGGAAGTCCGGAAGAGTTCGGATACAGGAACAAGATGGAATTCTCATTCGGAGATGAATACAAGGACGGTCCGCTTTCTCTTGGGCTTCACAAGAAGGGCAGTACTTATGACGTACTGAATACAGACGACTGCAGGCTGGTGCATAAGGATATGACGGATATCCTGGTCTGCGTGCGGGATTATTTCCGGGAGAAAAAGGTACCCTACTACAAAAAAATGCAGCACACAGGGTATTTGCGCCATCTTCTTCTGCGCAGAGGCGTGACGACAGGAGAGATCCTGGTACATATTGTCACCACAAGCCAGGAGGAACATGATCTGGAGCCCCTGAAGGAACGGCTCCTGAGCCTGAAGCTGGAGGGGGAGATCACGGGCGTCATGCATATGATCAATGACTCTCTTTCTGATGTGGTAAAAAGTGACGAGACGAAAATTCTCTATGGCAGGGACTGGTTTTATGAGAAACTGCTGGGACTGCGGTTCCGGATCAGCACCTTTTCTTTTTTTCAGCCTAATTCCCTGGCGGCGGAGGTTCTGTATTCTATTGTGCGGGAATATATTGGAGAGACACGAGGCAGAGTGGTTTTTGACCTGTACAGCGGAACCGGGACCATCGCTCAGCTTTTGGCCCCTGTGGCCAAAGAGGTCGTTGGAGTGGAGATCGTAGAGGAGGCAGTCGCGGCGGCCCGGGAAAATGCCGCGCTGAACGGGCTTGCGAACTGCAGGTTCGTGGCGGGGGACGTCCTGAAAACTTTGGATGAGCTGGAGGAAAAGCCGGATGTGATTGTTCTGGACCCTCCCCGGGAAGGAATCCACCCGAAAGCCCTCCCAAAGATACTTTCCTATGGAGTGGACCGGATCGTTTACGTCTCCTGCAAGGCTACCAGCCTGGCAAGAGATCTGGAGACCTTTCTGGAGGCCGGTTATGTGATGGAGAGGGCCTGCTGCGTAGATCAGTTCTGCGAAACCGTGTGGGTGGAGACGGTGTGCGTTCTTCGAAAGAAAGAACGGAAAATCTAAATGTGATACTTGTATGAAATTCACTGCAAATTTGATACAGAGGGGGAGAGTATTGGGGACGGAAAAATGGAGTAGATTTTGACATCATGGAGGAGTAAAGTGGAGCGAAAGAAAAAATTTATTGTAAATGTTGTGTTTTATGCATTGATCCTTGTTCTTTTGTGGGTGGGATTTAAGTATCTGGTGACCCCTATGGTGCCGTTTATCATCGCGTTTTTTGTGGCGGCGCTGATTCAGATCCCTATCAGAAAATTCAAAGTACCCCCTGAAAAGAAGAAGCTGGTGTCAATTATTTTTTGTGTGATTTTTTACGGCATCCTGTTTCTGCTGGCGGCCTGGGCCGGTCTGAAGCTCCTGGACGGCCTGGAAAACCTGATCCGGAGAGTTCCCTATCTTTATGACACTACCATTGTGCCGGTGTTTGAGACAATCTCTGAGTATCTGGAAGAATCTATGGACAATGTACATCCTTCTGTGGCAAAAACCATCGAAAATTCCTTTAATCAGATGACGAACAATCTGGGAAGCTATGTATCCAGCTTCTCAGTAAAGGTAGTGCAGATCCTTTCCGGCGGACTCAGCGGGATCCCGGGATTTGTGATCAAGCTGGTTATCACCGTGGTGGCCACCTTCTTTTTCGCGGGAGATTATGAGGGAATCCTGGCTTTCTTTAAGAAGTTTCTGACGCCGAAGCAGGAAACGCTTGTCCGCAAGGCAAAATCCTATGTGCAGAATGTTCTGTTTATTTATCTGAGATCCTATACGTTGCTTTTTCTGATCACCTTCGGAGAGCTTTGTCTGGGACTTCTGATTCTTGGCATGCCCTACCCGGTGCTTCTGGCCCTGGGGATCGCGGTTTTTGATATCCTGCCGGTTCTGGGAACCGGCGGTATCCTTCTTCCCTGGGCGGCCATTCTGGTGATCATGAAGAGTCACGGACTTGCCTTCGGCATCCTTCTTCTTTATCTGGTGATTCTGGTGGTCAGGAATATGCTGGAGCCGAGGATCGTAGGGAAGCAGATCGGCCTGCATCCGCTGGCGACTCTCGCGGCCCTGTTCCTGGGGCTGAAGCTTCTGGGTCTGGTGGGTCTGGTGGCTTTTCCGGTGGCTCTTACGGTGCTGTTTAATTTCAGTAAGGAAGAGCTCAGGGATAAGCTGTAGGAGGAAACCGACGGTGCAAAAAAGAGAGGTCTATGATATGATAAACGGGAAAGGCGGAGACAGTGGATGGCAGAAGAAAAAGAAATCCTGTGCTGTGATACAGAAGAAATTCATGAAGAACTTTTGAAAATTGTGAAGGATACTATGCCGGATGAGCTGGAGCTGGACGATCTGGCGGAGCTTTTTAAGGTTTTCGGAGATCCTACCAGGATCCGTATCCTTTTTATCCTTTTTGAGACAGAGGTATGCGTCTGCGATCTTGCGAAAGCCCTGAATATGACGCAGTCGGCAGTATCCCATCAGCTCAGGATACTGAAGCAGAGCAGACTGGTAAAAAACCGCAGGGAAGGAAAGTCTGTTTTCTATTCTCTGGCGGACAACCATGTGAGGACGATCATTGCCCAGGGCCGGGAGCATATCCTGGAATAAAACACAGAGAGAAAAAGAGGTGGAGAAGACTGGAAAAGAAGGAAATATACAGAATCCTCTCGGAAAACAGGGACAGAAACAATATTCTGGCGACAGTTATAGAGGGAGAGGGAAACGGATCAAGATTTTTTTTCTCAGACGGAAAACTTCTTGGGGAGACGGACGGAGAACTGTTGTCCCGGGAGGAAAAAGTGCTGCTGACGCAGACAGAAGAAAGTGGGATCATAGAAATCAGCGGCCGGAAAATTTTTGTCGAGCATCTTAGAAAGCGTAATCGCCTGGTGATCTGCGGAGGAGGGCATGTGGCCCAGCAGGCGGCTCGTCTGGCGAAGCAGACAGGTTTTTATGTGACTGCTCTGGAGGACAGGCCCTTTTTCGCCGACGCTATGAGAAGGACCGGGGCGGACGAAGTGATCTGCGACAGCTTTGATCATGCAGTGGAAAAAATTCCCGGCGACAGCAATTCATATTTTCTGGTTCTTACCAGAGGCCACCGCTATGACGGCATCTGCCTGCGCGCGATCCTCCGGAAGCAAAGAGCCTATGTGGGTATGATGGCCAGCCGGGGAAGGGCGACGGCTATGAGGAAAGAGCTTGCGGCGGAGGGAGTTCCGCCGGAAGTGCTCTGCGAGATACATTCTCCGGTGGGATTGTCGATCCACGCGGAAACTCCGGCAGAGATCGCCGTATCCATAGTCGCGGAGCTGATCATGACGAAAAACAAAACAAAAAAGACAAGCGGCTATGACGAGGAGCTTCTGGCCTGCCTGACAGCGGAGGGGGCGGAGAACCGGAAAATGGCACTCGCCACCATCATCGCCAGGAAGGGATCCGCGCCCAGAGAGATCGGGACAAAAATGATCGTGGCCGCCGACGGAAAAACGGTGGGGACCATCGGGGGCGGATGTATGGAGAGCCGGGTGATGCACCGCTGTCTTGGATTGCTGAGAGAAGGCACGCTCCGGAACCAGATAGTCCGGGAGAAGATGACAGGGGAGGAGGCCGGGGAGGAAGGCCTTGTCTGCGGAGGAACGATCCAGGTATATCTGGAAACTCTGTAATTGCTGCTGTTTATTTCTGGCATTTTTACCTGCCGAAAATGGGGCTGAAATCACGCAATTCAACATACTGGCGCATAGCCTGCCAGCTAGTGTCAAGCTTGCGAGTGAACAGTAACACAGACATAACCGCAGTGCCGTAAAAAGAAAGTATATAATACAATTATTCCGAAATATATGATATAATAAGGACGTTCCGGGGAGGCAGGATGCATGAGGAAGAACAGAACTGTCTCTTATAACAGAACGGAAGTTTTGACGGGGAATGTCAGGATGAATGGAGGACAGAACAATGAAAAAAAGAAGTGTGATCACAGCTTTGCTGTGCAGTATGTGTCTTGCCGCAGGAAGCGCTGTGCCCGCTATGGCGGATGCTTCCAGGGTCGTAACACTGGGAGCGGATCTGACACAGGATCAGAAGAATACCATGATGCAGTATTTTAAGGCGGATTCCAGCCAGGTACAGATCCTCACTGTCACCAACGCGGACGAGAGAGAGTATCTGGGCAGCTATATTCCTCTGGAACAGATTGGAACGAGAACACTGAGCTGTGCCTATGTGAAGCCTACTCAGTCCGGCGGCATCAAGGTTCGTACAGCGAATCTGAATTACGTCACAGGCAAAATGATCGCCAATGCTCTTTCCACAGCGGGAGTGTCCAACTGTGAGGCAGTGGCTGCCTGCCCCTACGAGGTGTCTGGAACAGGTGCGCTGACTGGTGTTATGATGGCATACGAATCCGCAAGCGGACAGAAGCTTGACAGCAGCAAGAAAGATTTGGCTACCAAGGAGGTCGTAGTTACCGGCAATCTTGCGCAGCAGGTGGGCGAAGACAACGCAACCAATATCATCAATCAGGCCAAGCTGCAGATTATTGGAGAGAATGTCCAGAACGCGGACGAGATTTATAATATTGTCAATAATATCGCTGTAGAGAATAATGTTACCTTCAGCCCGGAGGAAATGGACGCCATTGTCTCTCTTCTTCAGCAGATCGCGCAGCAGAGCTATGATATCGAACAGATGAAGAATACGCTGGAAGAAATCCAGGCAAGCATTGACAAGGAAAATGATCCCCAGGCAGAAGAAACACCGGCTCCCGAGGACGGCGCAGAAGAGGACGGAGAGGATATCACCGAGAATGTGGATCCGGATGTTCTGGGCGACGACATAAAGGAAAGTTCCACGGAAGATCCTACTCTGGCAGAGGAAACTATGGGCGATGAGAACGTAGAAAATGAGTCTTCTGAGAACGAGACAGGAATTCCGGAAGCCACCGAGGATGGAAGCATGACAGAAGAAAGCGCCGGAGACACCTATACGGAAGAGATGGGAATTCCGGAAGCCACTGAGGACGGAAGTATGACAGAGGAAACCACCGGGGACACCTATACGGAAGAAATGGGGATCCCGGAAGCTTCTGAAGACGGAAGTATGACAGAGGAAACTACAGAAGACACCTATACGGAAGAGATGGGGATCCCGGAAGACTCTGAGGATGGAACCATGACAGAGGAGACTGCCGGAGATACAGCAGCCGCTTCCTTTAATACAGACGCTCTCAGCGAGGAGGCAAAAACACGTTTCGACAGCGCGAAAACATTCTGCGCGGGAGAATATGAAGGCGATGCGGTTTCCCTTCAGACTGCTATGAATGATCCGGCAGCCGCTGCTTCCGTATCCATCGACCCGGCCACAGGCGCTTCTCTTACTCAGAAGGTTCTTGAAACATATCTCAGCGTGCTGAATGACGGCGGAATGTCTTATGTGCCTTCAGGCGCGGAAATGTATATGTCTTCAGAGCTGAATATGCTGGATTCTCAGCTTAAAACAGTTTTCAGCATTGACGCGGAGCCTTCAGCGGAAGATATTCTGGCGTCACAGCCGGCAGAGACGAGACAGGCATTGTATAATGATACTATGAAATTCTTTGCGAACCTTTATGGTGAAACCGTTGACACGGCGGCTGCTTCCGCTGAAGCTGCGGGAGAGGAAGTCTATACGGAAGAAGGTTATACAGAAGAGGGTTATACGGAAGAAGGTTATACAGAAGAAGTATACACAGAAGAGGGAACATATTAAACAGAATCATACAGCCGGCGAGGCTGTAAAGGAGGACACCCCGGGTCAGTAAATGACCTTGGGGTGTTTTTTCGCTTTAAAATGTGATAATTTTGCGAATTTGCAGAAATACTGGAAAATGTGTAATATCTGTGCTAGAATAAAGAGAAATATTGTTCAAAGCTTGAAATACGTTTCCGAAAGGAGAATAGAACATGAGTCTGGCAGTGGTGACCCTGAAAAAGGGAGAAGGACGCTTCCTGAAATCCGGCGGTATGTGGGTGTTTGACAACGAGATCGCTTCTGTCATGGGAAGCTTTTTAGACGGAGATATCGTTCTGGTAAGAGATTTTGACGGCTACCCGCTGGGAAAGGGCTTTATCAACACCAATTCTAAAATTACGATACGGATGATGACCAGGGACGAGAATCAGAAGATCGACGGAAGATTTCTGGAAGAAAGAGTGAGATGTGCCTGGGAATACCGGAAGAAAGTGACGGATACCAGGAGCTGCCGGCTTATTTTCGGAGAGGCGGATTTTCTTCCGGGACTGGTAGTGGATAAATTTTCGGATGTACTGGTAGTACAGTCTCTGGCTTTGGGGATCGACCGTATGAAGGAGGAGATCCTGACGCTTCTGAAGAAGGTGCTGGAAGAGGACGGCGTCCACATTCGGGGAATATATGAGAGAAGCGACGCGAAGGTAAGGCGTCAGGAAGGAATGGAGCTGTACAAGGGATTTATAGGCCCGGAATTTCCGACTGTGGTAGAAATTGAAGAAAATGGGGTAAAATATCAGGTAGATATACGCGACGGACAGAAGACAGGATTCTTCCTGGATCAGAAATATAACCGTCTGGCAATACAGCGGCTGTGCAGAGACGCTAAGGTTCTGGACTGTTTTACCCACACAGGATCCTTTGCCCTTAACGCCGGGATTGCGGGCGCCAGAGAAGTGCTGGGTGTGGACGCTTCCCAGCTTGCCGTGGATCAGGCCAGAGAAAACGCCCGCCTGAATCACCTTGAGGACAGGGTGAAATTTCTCTGTGAAGATGTGTTTGAGCTTCTGCCGGAGCTTGAGGAAAGAGACGAGAAGTATGATGTAGTCATTCTGGATCCTCCGGCCTTCACAAAATCAAGAAATTCTGTCAAAAACGCGGTGAAGGGATATAAAGAAATCAATCTGAGAGCTATGAAGCTGGTGAGGGACGGCGGTTTTCTGGCTACCTGCTCCTGTTCTCATTTTATGACCTACGAGCTGTTTACAAAAACTATCGCGCAGGCCGCCAGGAACGCCCATAAACGGCTTCGGCAGGTGGAATACAGGACTCAGGCCCCGGATCACCCTATTTTGTGGGCGGCGGATGAATCCTATTATCTTAAGTTCTATATATTCCAGGTTTGCCGCGACAGATAGCGGACCTGCCGTTGCTTTTGACGCCAGGCTTCAGAAAAACGGAGTCTGAGCAGCAGTTTATTTTTTAGGAGAGATTTACATGAAAGAAAAATTCTTGAAATTTATGGAAGGACGGTACGGAGTCGATTCCTTTGCTCAGTTTACTATGGCGGCGGCTCTGATCTGTATAGTGGTATCCCTGTTTTTTCCGGGAAGAAGCGTGATCGGCGCCGTGCTGAACACGGTTGGGATCGCGGCGATCATTTATACATATTTCCGTATGCTGTCCAGAAATATTCAGAAGCGCTATGCGGAGAATGAGCGGTATCTGTCCAGGACAGCCGGCATCAGACAGTGGCTGAAAAAGGAAAAAAATATAATGCGTCAGAGAAAAACGCATCATATTTATTCCTGTCCGTCTTGCGGTCAGAAGATCCGTATTCCCAGAGGAAAGGGCCGCATTGAGATCGACTGTCCGAAGTGCCATACAAAATTTATTAAAAACAGCTGATCGGGAATGTACATCAGAAACAGCTTTAGGCGGCGGGAGGTTTTATGTTTGGATATGTGGTAATGAATAAGCCGGAACTGAAGATAAAGGATTTTGACCTGTACCGGTCTTTCTACTGCGGACTGTGCAGAGAGCTGAGAGATCGTTTCGGACTTTCCGGACAGATCACGCTGACGTATGACATGACATTTGTGATCCTCTTGCTGAGCGGTCTTTATGAACCGGCAACCCGGAAGGGAACTACCCGCTGTATTATGCATCCGGTGAGAAAGCAGGCTGTACAAAAAAATGAAATTACAGAATATGCCGCAGATATGAATGTTTTTCTGGCGTATTATAAATGTATGGACGACTGGAAGGATGAAAAACAGCTTTTGCGGCTTGCTTTCGCGCGTGTGCTGAAAAAGAAGGACAAAAAAGCGGAAGCGGCTTACCGGGTCAAGACATCTGTGATCAAGCAGCGCCTCAGGGAGCTTTCAGAAATGGAAAAGGCAGGAGAGAGGGATCTTGACAGGGTGGCCGGATGCTTTGGAAAAATCATGGAAGAGATTTTTGCCTATAAGAATGATTCCTGGGAGGCAGGTCTCCGGCGTATGGGATTTTTCCTGGGCAAGTTTATTTATATCATGGATGCCTATGAAGATGTGGAAGAGGACGTGGAAAAAGGAAATTACAATCCTTTTGCGCGGGATTATATAATGGAAGGGTTCCAGGAGCGGGTGAGGCAGATTTTGGTTATGATGATGGCGGAGGCCAGCCGGGAATTCGAGAAACTTCCTATTATTAAGTATGCGGATATTCTGAGGAATATCCTGTACTCCGGCGTCTGGTGCCGTTTTGAAGCGGTGTCCAAAAAACGGAAGGAAGAGCAGGAGAAATAGTATGATGGATCCATACAGTGTTCTGGGTGTATCAAGAGACGCATCCGACGAAGAAATAAAAAAGGCATACCGGAAGCTGAGCAGAAAGTATCATCCGGATGCCAACATTAATAATCCCAATAAGGCGCAGGCCGAAGAAAAATTCAAAGAAATCCAGCAGGCCTATGATCAGATTATGAAAGAGAGAGAGTACGGCTCTTCCTACAGTGGATATGGAAACGGCGGCTATGGCGGTTTTGGCGGCTTTGGTAGCCAGACAGGCGCGGGTTATCAGGATGAGGAGGCGATCCGCCGGCAGGCGGCCGCGAATTACATCCAGAGCGGCCATTACCGGGAGGCAATGAACGTGCTGTCTTCTCTGCAGCAGAGAAACGGGCAGTGGTATTATCTTTCCGCTGCTGCCAATATGGGGCTTGGAAACAATATGAACGCGCTGAACGATATCAGGGAGGCTGTCCGTCAGGAGCCGGACAATATGCAGTACCGGATGATGCTGGAGCGTATGGAGGGCGGAGGAACCTGGTACCGGGAGCAGCAGAATCCCTTTGGCGGCATGAGTATGGAGGGCGATAATTTCTGTATGAAGCTTTGCCTGGCAAATATGATATGCAGCGTCTGCTGTCCCGGAAGCGACGTGCTCTGCTGCTGACGTAAAGAGGGGAAATCACACCTTGTGGTTATGATAAAAGATATTTCAGTAAAAAGTAACGAGGAGGAAAATGAAGATGAGTATTCGTGTTGGTATTATGGGATACGGAAACCTGGGAAGAGGCGTGGAATGCGCCATCAGGCATAATCCGGATATGGAGCTGGCGGCTGTATTTACCCGCCGGGCGCCGGAAGAGCTGAAGATCCTCACAGAGACTGCGGCTGTGTGCAGCGCTGATGAGGCCGAAAACTGGAAGGATAAGATTGACGTTCTGATTCTCTGCGGAGGAAGCGCTACGGATCTTCCGGTACAGACGCCCAAATATGCTCAGTGGTTCAACGTAGTGGACAGCTTTGACACGCACGCGAAAATCCCGGAGCACTTTGAGAATGTGGATAAGGCTGCTTTTCAGAGCGGCCATGTGGGGATTATTTCCGTAGGCTGGGATCCGGGAATGTTCTCTCTGAACAGAATGTACGCCAACGCGATCCTTACCAATGGAAAAGACTATACCTTCTGGGGAAAAGGCGTAAGCCAGGGTCATTCCGACGCTATCCGGAGAATTGACGGCGTAAAAGACGGCAAGCAGTATACCATTCCCGTGGAGGCTGCTCTGGAAGCAGTGAGAAACGGTGAGAATCCAGAGCTTACTACAAGACAGAAGCATACAAGGGAATGCTTCGTAGTAGCGGAGGAGGGAGCTGATCTCGCCCGTATTGAGCAGGAGATCAAAACTATGCCCAACTATTTTGATGAATACGATACTACCGTACATTTCATTTCTGAAGAGGAACTGAAGCGCGACCACAGCGGAATTCCTCACGGTGGATTTGTGATCCGCTCCGGAAAAACCGGATGGAACGACGAAAACAGCCATGTGATCGAGTACAGCCTGAAGCTGGACTCCAATCCGGAGTTCACTTCCTCTGTGATCGTGGCCTATGCAAGAGCGGCATATAAAATGAGCAGGGAAGGCCAGAAGGGCTGCAAAACTGTTTTTGACGTACCGCCCGCATATCTGAGCGCTCTGGACGGAGCGGAGCTGAGAAAGCATTTGCTGTAAATATGACATATAAGATCAGGGATTCAAAAGATACCAGACTTAAAAAGAGTGAGGCCGGAAGGCTTCACTTTTTTTGTTACAAAGAGGTTACAAAGAAATATTTCGCTTTTTATAAAAATATTGACGTAATGAAAAACTTGAGATATAATACCTACATATTATTGTAACAAGATTGTAAAGAATAAAAAATAACAGAAGGTGGGCAGGGAAGAGGAAAGATATGAAAAGGGTAAGGAAAAGCTGGAAATTCTGGGGTATTTTACTGGGGCTTATGATCTTTGCCGCCGGATTTACAGTACAGGCGACAACTGTAGAGACGCAGGCGGCGACAACAGGCTTCCGGACAATCGCCGGAAAAACCTACTATTATAAAAATGGACAGAGAGTAAAGGGCTGGCTTACTCTTGGAGGTAAGAAATATTATCTGAATACCAGAACGGGAGTCCTTTATAAAGGCTGGTATAAGATCTCAAACGGCAGACGCCGCTATTTCGATCCGAAAACAGGCGCTATGAAGACGGGGCTTCAGAATGTAAGTGGTAAATATTACTATTTTGATGGAAGTACCGGCTGGGCCAAGACGGGATTTTTGAAAGCTTCGAATGGAAATACCCGGTATTTTCAGCCTGATACATATGTAATGGCCACTGGATGGATGCGGAATTCCAAGAATCAGCGATGGTATTTCCATCCAAACACAGGGGTGATGTATAAGGGATTGAAAAAGGTTGGCAATTATTATTACTATTTTGACGGAAGCACAGGAGTAGCCAAGAGCGGCTTCCTGACAGCGGCTAACGGGAACACCCGGTATTTCCGGGGAGGAACATATATCATGGCTACCGGCTGGATCACCTCTCGGGATGGATCTCAGAAACGTTATTTTACCAGCGCTGGAGTTATGATGAAGGGACTTAAGACTGTTGCGGGGAAGACGTATTATTTTAACTCAAGCACAGGGATTGCGGCCACTGGATGGGTGAAGGACAGCGAAGGAAATCAGCGGTATTTCGATCCCAGCACGGCGGTGATGGTGACCGGGACGAGAACGATAAACGGAATTCAGTATAAATTCGGATCGGACGGCTGTCTGATTGAAGACAACTATAATGATAGCTCCAGTGGAGGCAGCGGTTCTTCCTCAGATGCGGACGCGGCGATCCGTCCGACCTCTCCTACCTCAGCCCGCACGATCAAAAACTATCTGCTGGGAGCTATGCAGCCGGTAGGACGCGCGCTTTATGTATGGGGCGGCGGCTGGAACGATTCCACCAGAAAGGGAGTCAGTCCGACCTGGGTTTCCTGGTATAACAGTCAGAACAGAAATTACGATTATAATAATTACCGCGACCTTTCCGCGGCCAACCGCGCCAAGGGCCTTGACTGCTCCGGCTTTGTAGGCTGGGCGGCGTATCAGGTGATGCACACCGCGTCCGGACAGGGCGGCGGCTACACCGTGGTGTCGGGCGATGTGGGAAGCACCTATAAGAACCGCGGCTGGGGCGTTTATTATAACCAGAATTATCTGTCAAAGACAAACTGGAAGCTGTATCCCGGGGATATCGGCTATAACGACGGCCATACATGGATCGTGGTAGGACAGTGCGCGGACAAGAGCGCGGTGATCGTTCATTCGACTCCGCAGGCAGGCTGTCAGATTTCCGGTACAACAACACCTGAAGGGAATTATGACAGTCAGGCAGTGGCTCTTGCAAAGCAGTATATGTCAAAATTCAGCGGCTATACAAAATATGATTATCATCCGTCCAGCGGCAATTATATCAGACAGGGCAATTATTTCCGCTGGAACAGCAGTACGCTGTCAGATCCCAATGGTTACAAAAATATGACGGCAAACCAGATTCTTGCGGATCTATTCAAATAAGAAGAATAACAAGGACGAAGTTCAGGGGGATTCTCAGAGAAATTGAGAATCCCCTGTTCTTTGTTTTTTCACAGGGCTGATGTGAAATGTTTAATAAATGTTACAAAATATTAAAATTTTTTAAGATTCACTATTGCAATCCCGGTAGGGCTGTGGTAATATGTAAAAGAAGTTAAGAAAGATATTTCACAATTGTTACATTAAGTTGTTAAAATATGAGGTGAGAAACATGAAGAAAAGAATTGTATGTCTGACGCTGGCAATTATGATGTGTGCAACACAGGCGGTATCTGTAAGCGCATCAAGAGAACAGGAACTGAGAGAAGAGCAGGCATGGACCAGCGCGCAGTTGGATGCCACTTATGCACAGATCGATCAGTTCTACGCTGCGAAACAGCAGCTTCAGGAAGAAATTGCCGCATTGGACGCGAATCTTGTAAACGTCATGGTTTCCATTCAGACTCTGGAGGGAGACATCAGCAATAAGCAGGCGGATATCGAGCAGACCCAGGCGGATCTGACAAAAGCCCAGAATGCCAAGGATAAGCAGTATGAGGCTATGAAACAGCGTATCCAGTACCTGTATGAGAAGGGCGGCAGCGACGCCTGGTTCCAGATGATGGTAAACGCTGAGAATCTTTCAGATCTTCTTACGAAGGCTGAATATACTCAGAAGATGTATGAATACGACAGACAGAGTCTTGAGACCTATGTAAATACCATTGAGCAGGTTACACAGCTCGGCCAGCAGTACGCCCAGGAGAAGGCAGAGCTGGAGGGCATGAAGCAGGAATACGAAGCAGAATCTGTAAACCTGCAGACAGCTATTGACGAGAGAAAAGCTACGTCGGCTAATTATGATAATGAGATCGCTTATGCGGAGCAGATGGCAAATGAGTATGTTGCCCTGATCCAGCAGCAGCAGGCGGAGATTGAGCAGCTTGAGGCTGAGAGAATCGCAGCCGAGGAGGCGGCAAGACGCCAGGCGGAAGCCGAAGCTGCAGCAGCGGCCGCAGCAGCAGAAGAGCAGGCTCAGCAGGAAGAAACCGTTGTATATGATGAAGAGGGCAACGAAGTAGATGCCAGTGAAGCTGCGGAAAACGGCGAGACTGTATATGATGAGGAAGGCAACGAGGTAGACGCCAGCGAGGCTGCTTCCAGTGAATCCGATTATGAGTATGATGAATACGGAAACGTGATCGACACTGAGAACACTGTGGATTACAGCGATTATGAGTCGTCTTCCAGCTCCAGCTCTTCAGGCTCCGGTTCTTCTGTAGTCGATTATGCGACCCAGTTTGTAGGCAATCCTTATGTATGGGGTGGCACAAGCCTTACAAACGGCGCTGACTGTTCCGGTTTTGTACAGAGTGTATATTCAAACTTTGGTGTGAGCCTTCCGAGAACCTCCTATGAGCAGCAGAACGCCGGAACCGAGGTATCCTATGAAGACGCGCAGCCGGGCGACCTGATCTGCTACGGCGGTCATGTGGCGATCTACATGGGAGATGGAAAAATCGTTCATGCCTCCAATGCAAAAGATGGAATTAAGATCAGCAATGACGCTACATACAGAACGATTCTTTCCGTAAGACGTCTCGTCTGATTAAAGACAGGAATAAGAGTACATAGAAAGGAAGCTGCCGGTCAGGCGGCTTCCTTTTTTGGCGCGATAAGCCCGGCAGTCGGCTGCTGTATCTGTAATCAGTACACGTCCGCGGGCATTTTCATGTCGTAATACCTCGAGAAGTTTGCAAAAAAGGGGATTATCAGAGACGGAGATCTGTGATATGATGAAATCAGTATAAATAGAAAGAAGATTCCCGAATAAAAGAAGTCGTATTTTGTTGAAATACAGCAGTATTGGGATGAATAAGGGGACAGGAAAAATATGAAAAGAACAGGGAGAATTTGGCTGGCTCTGATACTGAGCCTGATTGCCGCGGTTCCGGTTTTTGCCGATGTACAGGGCGGCAGAACAGAGCCGGATTATAAGACGGATTATTATATGATCGTAGAGTCGAAGGCAGGAGGAATTGATATTTATGCCCAGCCGGATCTGTCCTCCTCGAAACTGAACGAGCAGCTGATTTCCAACGGAACGGCGCTTCATATTGAAGGCGAGGTGGAGGATGAACAAAATAAGCGTACCTGGGGTTATACGGAATATCATGGTATGTACGGGTATGCTCCGCTGGATGACTGCCGTCCGGCTCAGAGCAGGCAGGAGGCCATTGATTCTGAGCTGTATATTGCGGGAAAAGAAAATGTGGATTATGATGCGGACTATGAAGTAACCGCGTATTCTGAGGATGGCAGACAAAATCTCTATCAGGGTCCCGGTGAAAAATATGGCGCTGTGCCTGGGGCCAGAGAGATAGAGAATGGCGAGACCCTTCATATTACCCGGGACGCCCGTCTGGTGGACGGAAGCCGCTGGGGAGTTACCTCAGTTGACGGAAAAGAAGGGTGGGTAGATCTGAAAGAGACAGAGGAATGGCTGGAAGAACAGAATGAGGAGACTTCCGGGAAAGCTGTTTCACAGACGGCAGGCGAGAATACAACAGAAGCCGGAGATAACGCGGATCAGCCGGATGAAAAAGCTTCCGGAGAAAATAGTCCAATGGAGCAGGAGAAAGCCGCGGCAGCCACGCCGGAAGCTACAGTTATGCCGGAAACCACAACTACGCCGGAAGCTGCAGTTACGCCGGAAGTGACAGCCACGCCGGAAGCCACAGTTACGCCGGAAGCTACGGAAACACCGAAAGTGACAGCAGCACCGGAGGCAGCGAAGTCTGACGAGGCGGCAGAGGATGTTTCCAGTCAGGAGGTAAAGGCGGGCGCAGATACATTTCATTATCAGCCGCTGGTCTGGATCGGAATGATCGGCATAGCGGCCGTGATCCTTCTGTTAATCTATCATTTCAAAAAGTCCTGACAGTACTCGGATTGCATGTAAGCCGGTATATATAACGAAAAGAAAAAGGCCTGGTGTTCCAATGTAGAACGCCAGGTCTTTTGTAAAGCAAGAATAAATCTCAAAAACCAATAACCGTTACAGTGCCGGAGCGTCTGCTGAACAGCCTGCGGTAATAGCTCAGCCGCCTGGAATCCACACGGATCACCATTTTGGGCGAGTAGGGATCTATTTTCGATCCTACATTATTCAGACGAAGACTCTTAATGTGGATGATACAGCCCTTTTTTACATTGCGGAATGACTGGGATCCGATTCTGGTAAGTCCGGTGCCGATGGCAACCCGGTTCAGATTTTTGCAGTTCTGGAAGGCGCTGCTTCCGATGGCTGTGACATTGTTTCCGATAGCCACTTTGGTAAGCATGGTTTTTCCGTAGAAAGCTTTTGACCAGACATAAGATACTTTATAGGTGATTCCGGCGTATCGTATGGTGGTAGGGATGCTCGCGGACCGTATATAGCGGTTGGTTGTCCCGCAGCAGGCCACGATATTCCTGCCCTTTACGCGATAGATCAGATCGCTGGAGGAAACATAGCTGTATCTCCACTGTGCGTATAAAGTAACATTTCCAGAGATTTTGAAGGTGTTTCCGGGGGAATAGCTTTTGCCGCTGCCGTCCGCCTTAGTATTCCATCCGATAAAGAAGCGGGAATTACAGTAGGGAGCGTTTTTAACAGTTACTGTTTTACCGGAAGTATATTTCCCACTGTCAGTGGGCATGTTCCCTACAGTCAGGGAAGTGTTTTTGTGGTAGGTTACTTTATAAGAGGCAGGTACAGGTGTTGCGGTGGGTACAGGTGTTGCGGTGGGCACAGGTGTTGCAGTGGGCACAGGTGTTGCAGTCGGTACAGGCGTCGGCGTCGCCATAGGTCTGTCCAGAGTCCGTGTGTGGGCTTTGATGGAAAAGCAGAAAGGAGAATTCTGGATTCCGCAGTCTGTCCATCTGGAGCCGTTGGCGCTGTAGAAGCTCTGGTTTGCCTCCAGCCCGGCAAAGGCCTGGAACCATGAGGAAGATGAAGTAGTGTTTTCCACGTAGTAAGGCGTGGAATCATCCAGAAGGGTCAGAACTACGGAATACCGGCTTCCCTGCATCAAAGGGACAGGGACGTCAAGACGTACAGTATCAATTCCGGCCAGAGACTGCTGATATTCCATGGGCGTCTCAAATGCGGGAGTCCCGCTGAGAGGATTGGAGGGATCCGTCAGATTTGTGTATATCTGGATCTGGTAGTTTGTATAGTCCTTTTTTGACGCGACCACAATCTCTCCCAGCTCTTCGGCGTTTCCGTTTCCGGCAGAAGTCGTAAATATATTGGCGATAGAATACCCTCTGCCAAGCGTGACAGAGGAGGTTCCGCAGGCCGCGCCGTCATAAAAATAATTATTGGGATAAGCGGGGGCGGCGGTGGCCGTATTGGATACCAGGTTGGTTATGGAGGCGTCCTCATAGGAAAGATAAAAATATCCCTCTTTTCCCCAGGAGCTTCCATAGCTGTTTTTTACAATCCAGGCGCCGTCGTTCTGTACCTTTGACTGCCCGGGAAAGTTATCCTTTGAGTATGTATCGTCCCAGCCTACGATTGTAACCGCGTGATTCACTGCGCCGGAATTCGGATAACACGCGGCGGCAGTATCAGCCTTGTAATAAGTGCCGGTGCTGTCCATATAGATCATTGCCGTTACGGAAGAGTATTCCTGCAGCAGAAGCTTCATCCGTTCGACAGAGTACTCTGAAAAAACGGCGTCCACCAGATATACGTCGGTATCGTACGCCAGACTCTCGTTCAGCGGCGCGGACAGATCGGCGGTGTGGGTGCTGTCTGTGGGAAGCGGCGCTTTGTCCTCTGTCACCATTCCGGACCAGGTACTCAGGAAAAAGGAGGCTACCATTCCGTTTCCTCTGTCATGGTAATCGTTTCCAAGATGTATGATTCTGTCGTTTGGGGTGTTTCCAAGGGGATCGTTTACACGGTGAGACCAGAAATAGGCCAGGTGCTCTTCGGAGAGATCCCAGGCGCCCGATCCCTGTGAGAGAAGCGAGGTCTCAAAATTGGAGGCAAGTCCGAAGGCCCAGCAGATCCCGAAGGGATTCTGGTTTTTAACGGAGGTTACAAGACCGTATTCTCTGGAATCATAATAGGGCATGGAGCTGCGGTACATGCTGACGCCCAGCTCACTGTCCGCGTTTTCCAGAGGGGTATAAGCGGTCAGTCCGGACATGGGGGCAAGCTGTTCCGCCTTCTCCTCCTCTGTCATAGGACGGCCGAGAATATAATCCAGATCTTCATCAGAAGCCTCCTGTTCTCCGGAGCTGAAGAGCTCCTCCTCTTCCGGCTGTGAGGAAAAGATGTCAGAATCGGAAAACTCCGGTTCTTCTTCCGGTCCTTCAGTCTCCGGCAAAGTACCGGAGGTGAAGGGGTCTGTTTCGGCTGCCGGTTCTCCGGAGGTGAAATCACTGGCTCCCGCTATGGAAAGATTTCCCAGAACAAGAGAAAAGGTAAGGAGAAAGGCAAGGCCGCTTTTTTTCAGAAAATGTTTTCTGCGCATAAGTATTACCTCCTATTCATCAGCGGTAAGAAAGGAGCAGAAACAGGCTCCTTTTTGGTAGGTCATCTATAATTAAATTTATCATAGCATGAAGAAGCGTCAAATGTCCAGATGAATGTGCTTTTTGTATTTGTCTGCCAGTAGAAGGAGAGTGATACTTGCCTAAAAAGAAGCAATATGAAAGGACTGAAAAAAACCGCGGCATCCGGGATTACTCCTTTCCTGCCGCGGCCTCATGGCTGAATACGGGATGATCTGCAGGTTATGCAGCGCTCTGTTTTAGTAAAAAATTATCGCATATAAAAAGATATCGCTCAGCGCCCGGTTCTCCGGCTGCCCCGGATCAGTCGTTGATCACAACGCCCTTCTGCAGCATGACATTTGCGTACAGAGCTTTTTCGCTGGTAGAAATAATGCAGTAGGCGGTCTTTGCTTCGTCATAGAAAGCAAAACGCTCGATATTGCCCACTACCGCGTCTCCTCTGTCGTCGTATTTGCGGATGATCTCCTTATAAGTATCCCAGATGGGAGTTTCCACATCATCTCCGGGCATAACCTCCATGAGGTTTACCGGGTGCTCCACATAGGTGTCCAGAGGGAAAACCTTCAGGATCGCTTCCAGGATTTCCGGAACGCCGTGTCCGTCGCAGCGGATGGTGATGGCGTTCTTTCCCATGGATTCCACAGGAAAGTTTCCGTCCGCGATCACAAGACGGTCGCTGTGTCCCATCTCGCATAATACTTTTAATAATTCAGGTGACAAAATTTCGGGAATTCCTTTTAACATAATACAGATACCTCCAGATTTTTGAATCGAAACATTCTTACCTTAAAATTTACCTTATCTTCCTTTATGTTTGCAAGGCAATATTTTCCTGAAATTGATGAATATTTTACAGTTGACAGAGACGTCTGCAGGAGGTATGATAAAGCAAAACAGAAACGTTTCGGTTTCTGGATGAGAAATCACACGACCACGGTTTTATTACAAAGATTACAGGAGGAAAAAGATATGCCACTGGTTACGTCGAAAGAAATGTTATTAAAAGCACAGCAGGGAGGCTACGCGGTAGGAGCGTTCAACGCGGAAAATATGGAAATGGTGAAGGCCATCATCAGCGCCGCCGAGGAGCTGAAGGCTCCGGTTATGATCCAGACCACTCCTTCTACGGTAAAATACGGAACTGTTGAAACCTACGCGGCGATCGTGGCTGCCGAGGCGGCAAAGGCTTCTGTGCCTGTGTGTCTTCATCTGGATCACGGCGACAGCTTTGAACTTGCCATGCGGGCGATCCACGCGGGCTATACATCTGTGATGATCGACGGCTCCAAGCTGAGCTTTGAGGAAAACATTGCCCTGACGAAGAAGGTGGCGGATGTGGCTAAGTCTCTGGATATTCCCTGCGAAGCCGAGCTTGGCAAGGTCGGAGGCAAAGAGGATGATCTGGAGGCGGAAGCCGACACCAACACAGACCCGGCGGAGGCGAAGGAGTTCGCGGAGCGCACAGGGGTGACCTCTCTTGCGGTGGCTATTGGAACAGCCCATGGTTTCTATGTGGGAACTCCGGTACTGGATAAGGAACGTCTCAGCGAAATCCGTAAGACGGTGGATATTCCGCTGGTACTCCACGGAGCGTCCGGTTTAAGCGATGATGATGTAAGAGACTGCGTGAAGAGAGGCATGTGTAAGGTAAACTTTGCAACAGAGCTTCGAGACGCTTATTCTAAGGCAGTAAAAGCGACTTTCGCGGAAAAGGAAAACACCATTGATCCCAAGGCTTATGGAAAGGCGGCCATCCAGGCGGTGAAAGAGCTGGTAATGTATCGTATGAAGGTCTGCGGCTGCGACGGAAAAGCAGAATAGGCGTTTACAGGTACGGCGACGGGAAGCGGAGCAGAGCGGACGGGCGGAGCAGACAGAGGAGTGACTGAGCTATGGCGGCGACAATGAAAGATATAGCCCGGAAAACCGGACTTGGGCTGGCTACGATTTCTTCTTATTTTAATGGCGGCAATGTCAGAGAGAAAAACCGGGAAAAAATTGAAGAGGCTATCCGGGAGCTTCATTATGAAGTGAACGAGGTAGCCAGAGGGCTGAAGACAAACGCCACCAGAACGGTGGGCGTAGTGATCCCGGAGCTGAACAATATTTTCTGCGCGGAGATCATCACGGAGATGGAGGATATCCTGCGGAACCATGGCTACGCCACCATTGTATGCGACTGCCGGACGGACAGGAAGCTGGAGCGGGAGGCCGTCGAGTTTCTGGGAAGAAAGCGGGTGGACGGCATCATCAATATGCCTGTGGACACAGAGGGCCGCCATCTGAAAAAATTTCTGAAAACAGGTAAGCCGGTGGTGCTCATAGACCGTAAGATTCAGGGAGTCTCCTGTGACAGTGTGCTAGTGAATAATGAAAAAGCGGCGGAGGACGCCATGGAGCTTTTTTTCCGCAGCGGCCACAGGAAGGTAGGGATCATCGGAGGTCCTGTGGAGATATCCACAGCGCAGGAGCGTTTCCTGGGATTTCGCAGGGCATATGAAAAAGCCGGCTTTTCACTGGATGAATCTCTGATCTGCCGGGAGGATTACACGATCCAGGGAGGAGTTCAGGGGCTGGAAAAGCTGGTGGAGAGAAATCCGGACATGACGGCGGTATTTGTGACTAATTATGAGATGACCATGGGGGCGGTGATCGGATTAAATGAGCTGGGAATACAGGTGCCGGAACAGCTCTCGGTGATCGGCTTTGACAATCTTCAGTTCGCCAGAGCCTGCAGTCCAAAGCTTACGATCGTAGCCCAGCCTACGGTGGAGATTGCCAGAAAAGCCGCGGGGATCATGCTGAAACGGCTGGAGGAGGGCGTGGGGGAAGGCGCCCCGGAGTATCTCACCGAGAAGCTGAATACAGAGATCATTATGGGGAAATCGATACGCTGCATCAATGAGGAAAAGTGAGATCTGGAGAAATGCGGTGGCCGATAATTCTCCAAGAACAAAGAGGTTGAAAGGATGAAATCATACTTATTAGGAATTGATATTGGGACGAGTGCCTGCAAGGTGGCTGTTTTCGACAGAAACGGGAAGGTTCTGGCCGCCGAAAACGGCGATTATCCTGTTTACTATCCCCGGGAGGGCTGGGCGGAGCAGAATCCGGAAGAATGGTGGAAGGCCGTCTGCGGGGCGGTGCGCCGGACAGTAGCGGCCGCCGGGATCGATGCCGGGGAGATCGCGGGCGTAGGGATTGACGGACAGAGCTGGTCGGCCATTGCCGTTGACCGCGGCGGGAAGGTCCTGACAAATACTCCCATCTGGATGGACACCAGAGCCCAGTCTATCTGCGACAGACTCAATGAAGAGATCGGAGCGGAGGAGATTTTTAAGGTGGCGGGCAACTCCCTCCAGCCTTCATACACGACGGCGAAAATCCTCTGGTACAGAGAGAATCTTCCGGAGGTTTATAAGAATATTTACAAGATCCTTCAGTCCAACAGCTACATCGCCTTTAAGCTCACAGGGGAAATGACCCAGGATGTCTCTCAGGGCTACGGCCTCCACTGCTTTGATATGAGGAAGGGCTGCTGGGACGAAGAAATGTGCGGCCGTCTGGGAATTCCCCGTGAATTTCTTCCGGAGATCTGCGCCTCCGACAAGATCATAGGCACTGTGACAAGGGAGGCGGCTCTGGAGTCCGGGCTGGCGGAGGGAACTCCCGTGGCGGCGGGCGGTCTGGACGCGGCCTGCGGAACTCTCGGCGCCGGAGTGATCCATCCCGGGGAAACCCAGGAGCAGGGCGGCCAGGCCGGAGGAATGAGCATCTGCACAGAAGAATACAAGGCGGATCCCAGGCTGATCCTTGGGTTTCATGTAGTTCCCGGACAGTGGCTCCTTCAGGGCGGCACCACCGGAGGCGGCGGAGTGATGCGGTGGTTTGAAAAGGAGTTCGCGGATTATGAGAGACTGAAAAAAGAGGAGACGGGAGCTTCTTCTCTGAATCAGCTTAATGAGATCGCGGAGAAGACGGCCCCAGGCTGCGACGGCCTGGTGTTCCTGCCCTATATGGCAGGGGAGCGCTCGCCCATCTGGAATCCATATGCAAAGGGCGTATTCTACGGACTGGACTTTTCTAAGACCAAAGGACATATGGTGCGGGCCTGTATGGAGGGCGTCGCGCTCTCGCTGAGGCATAACCTCAGTGTGGCGGAGGAAGCGGGAGCCCGGGTGAAGGTTTTAAGAGCCATGGGCGGCTCGGCAAACTCTCTTCTCTGGACACAGATCAAAGCGGATATTACCGGAAAGCCCATTGTGGTCCCTGCCTCTGATACGGCCACCACTCTGGGAGCGGCTATCCTGGCGGGAGTAGGGACTGGCTTTTACCGTGATTATGAGGAAGCGGTAGGACTTACGGTATCAGAAACCAGAAGACATGAGCCAAACAAAGACAACCGGGAAATCTATGACAGAACCTATGAGACATACCTGAAGCTTTATCAGGCCCTGGAGCCTTTGATGAGCAGACAGTGACGTTTCCTCAGTTGGTATAGAAATAAAGATAACATAAAAATCATGAGAATACAGTGAAAGGAGCATCATCATGCGTGCAGCAGTAGTAACAGCAAACGAAAAGGTGGAATATCAGGAGATCCCGGAGCCAAAGGTGGAAAAAGGCTATGTAAAGATCAAGGTCAGATATTCCGGCATCTGCGGCTCGGATATCCCCCGAGTACTCAATCACGGAGTACATTTTTATCCCATCGTTCTGGGACATGAATTTTCCGGAGACGTAGTGGAGGTTGGCGAAGGCGTCACGAAGGTGAAGGTTGGCGACCGTGTTTCGGGAGCGCCTCTGGTGCCCTGTATGAAATGCAACGACTGCCAGAAGGGAAACTATTCTCTCTGTAAGCACTACAGCTTTATTGGCTCCAGAGAGCAGGGAAGCAACGCGGACTATGTAGTGGTTCCCGAGCAGAACGCCGTTCCCTTTGACAAATCCGTACCCTATGATCAGGCGGCTATGTTCGAGCCTTCTACCGTAGCGCTCCACGGACTGTTCCAGAATGATTACCAGGGCGGCGAGTATGTGGCGATACTGGGCGGAGGAACGGTAGGCATGTTCACCATGCAGTGGGCGAAGATCTTCGGCTCCAGAAAGGTGGTCGTATTTGACATCAGCGAGGAAAGACTTGAGCTGGCGAAGCGTCTGGGAGCGGACGAAGTAGTGGATACCAGAAAAGAGGACTACATGAAAACGGCTATGGAGCTTACCGAAAACAAAGGCTACGGCTTTGTTTTTGAGACGGCGGGCCAGGTTCCCACTATGCATATGGCCTTTGAACTGGCGGCCAACAAGGCGCATGTGTGCTTTATCGGAACACCCCATGAGGAGCTCAGCTTCACTCCGGCTCAGTGGGAAAATATGAACCGCAAGGAATTCAAGCTTACAGGCTCCTGGATGTCCTACAGCGCTCCGTATCCGGGAAGAGAGTGGGAGCTGACGGCTCATTATTTCGCTACCGGACAGTTAAAATTCGATCCTGGATTTATTTATAAGAAGATTCCTATGAGCCAGGCCCAGGAGGCGTTCCAGTTGTTTAAGACTCCGGGGCTTGTAAAGGGAAAAATTCTTCTGTCAAACGAGGAAGACTGAAATGATACTGACAGTGACATTAAACGCCGCCATTGACAAGCGGTATGTGGTAGAAAATATGAAAATGGGAGAGGTGAACCGGGTAAAGGAATGTACCTATGTTCCCGGCGGAAAGGGATTGAATGTTTCCAAGCCTGCTTCCATTTACGGCGCCGAGGTGGTGGCCACAGGTTTTGTAGGCGGCCACGCGGGAAATTATATCGAGGACGCCCTGACGCCCTTTGGCATCAAAAGCGCTTTTTATCATGTGGAAGGCGAAAGCCGTTCCTGCATCAATATCTGGGATGAGACGAATCATGTGCAGACGGAGTTCCTGGAACCGGGCTTCACTCTGACAGAGGAAGATTTTCTGGGCTTTGAAGAAAGGTTCAAAGCTCTGGTAAAGGACGCGGATGTAGTCGCGATGTCCGGCAGCGTGCCTAAGGGTCTGGACGGAACCGCCTATCAGAGACTGGTTTCCATTGCCAAAGACGCCGGAAAATCGGTGATCCTGGACACCAGCGGGAAGCTTCTTGAGATGGGGATCGAGGCAAAGCCTACGCTGATCAAGCCCAATATCGACGAGATCCGTATGCTCACCGGGAAGTCCTGCAATGATATTCAGGAGATCATTGAGGCGGCAAAGGCTATCCACGAAAAAGGCGTGGAGATCGTAGCGGTATCTCTTGGCGCCGACGGTTCTCTCGCGGTGGGAGACGAGGGCGTGTTCCGGGCAGTGGTGCCCAGGATCAACGCGGTAAATACCGTAGGCTGCGGTGATTCCATGATCGCGGGCTTCGCTCTCGGCATCAGCGAGGGACTGCCCCTTGAGGAAACCTTAAGAAGAGCCAGCGCGATCTCAGCCGCGGCAGCCATGCGGGAGGAGACAGGGTTCTTCGTAATGGAGGATATGGAAAAGCTTCTTCCTCAGATTGAGATCAGCAGAATAGAATGAAAGGAGATAAAAAACATGGCAGAATTTATCAATCCGGCCATTGTGCCGAAAGTAACCCTTCCTTCAGGAGAGGAGGTTCCCTGTATGGGAATGGGAACCTTTGGTTCAGACAGAGTTTCCGCGGAGGATGTGTCCGCCGCTGTGGCGGGAGCTATCCGCAGCGGGTACCGCATGTTCGACTGCGCCGCCTGCTACGGCAATGAGCACCAGATCGGAGAGGTGTTCCAGGAGGCCTTCCGGGAGGGCGTTGTGGAGAGAAAGGATCTCTTCATCATGACAAAGGTATGGAACGACATGCACAGAAAGGTGGAGGAGGCCTGCCTGAAGAGCATCAGCGACCTCAAGTGCGAGTATTTGGATCTCTATTTTATCCACTGGCCCTTCCCCAACTATCATGCGCCGGGCTGCGACGTAAACTCCAGAAATCCTGATTCCCGTCCCTTCAGCGTGGAGGAATTTATGGATACCTACCGTCAGTGCGAGGCCCTGGTGGAAAAGGGCGTGATCCGCTATATCGGAATTTCCAATATGACCATTCCCAAGCTGGAAGCGGTTCTTCCGCTGATGAAGATCAGGCCTGCGGCCTGCGAGCTGGAACTCCACGTATGCTTCCAGCAGCAGGAGCTTTATGATTATCTTGTGGCTCATAATATCCAGCCGGTAGGCTATATGCCTCTCGGTTCCCCGAGAAGACCTGAGAGAGATATCTGCCCGGAGGATGTGGCGGATCTTCAGCTTCCGGAGATGAAAGAGATCGCAGCGGCCCACGGCGGCGTGCACCCGGCTCTCATTGCTCTGAAATGGGCGCACCAGAGAGGAGAAATCTCCATTCCTTTCTCTGTACATAACTACGCAAGCAATCTGAAATGCGTGACAGAGGATCCGCTTACTGAGGAAGAGATGAAGAAGATCGCAACTCTGGAGAAGGGCAACCGCCTTGTAAAGGGCCAGGTATTCCTCTGGGAGGGGGCAAAGGACTGGCATGATCTCTGGGATGAGGACGGCGTGATCGTAAAATAAAATACAGAAAAAAGGCCGGAATCCCCGGCCTTTTTTTCTGCATAAAGTCCTGCCTCTTCCAAATTTCAAAATTGCATGGTACAATGATTTACAGACGCGCAGACATAAAATTCTGGGGCGGGGACTGAAAACAAGACGACAGGAGACGGCTTTGAGATGTACCGTATATTATTAGTAGACGACGAGATCCTTGTAAGAGACGCGATCAAAGAGAATATTGACTGGGAGGGGCTGGGCTGCGAGCTGGCCGGGATCTGCGAGAACGGACAGCAGGCGGCGGAGTTCGTGAAGCAGCATCCGGTGGATATTGTGCTGACGGATATCCTGATGCCCTATATGGACGGCATGGAGCTGAGTCATTTTCTCCATGACAATTATCCGGATATTGTAGTGGTGATCTTCAGCGGATTTGGAGAATTTGAATACGCGAAAAAAGCAATCCAGTACAATGTCAGCGAATATCTTTTAAAACCGGTGACGGCTCTGGAGCTAACCCAGGTCATCAATAAAATGAAGGATAAGGTGGACCAGAGGCGAAAAGAGAAGGCCAAGATGGAGAGACTGACAAAGGCCTCTGAGAGCTACCGCAAAAACGCGCAGATCATTCGATCTAAGGCTATCGAGGCGGTGGTGAACTGCACTGTAGACGTGAAGACCGGTATCCAGCAGCTTGCAGGCATGGGAATTGAGCTGGCGGAGGGAAGCTGCCGGGTAGCGATGTTCGACATTGATATTTATTCGGACATTTATCAGGTGGACACCGTAAAACGTCAGGAAAGCGCCCTGATGGCTTTTGTCCTTTACAATATCAGCGATGAGATCGTAAAGAGAGAGCAGGCGGGCATCGCTTATCAGGAGGGAGGAAATCATGTCTGCATCCTTTTTCAGGAGAAATGGGGGCGTGATCTGAACGGAAGGACAAAAGAAATCTGCCGGGAGATCCAGCAGAAGATGCAGGAGGTCATGGGGATCAGCGTTTCCGTGGGGATCGGAAAATGGGTGAGAAAGCCGGAGCAGCTTCTGATCTCTCATGATCTGGCCCAAAAAGCCATTCAGTACCGTTATCTTCTGGGGGAGGGGCTTCTTCTGGATATGGAGGAGCAGACACTGGAGCAGAATATATCTCTGGAGCCCTTCCTGGAAGAGCTTGGAGAGGCTGTAAAATCAGGCTCCCGGGAAAAGGCGGAGAAGGCTCTTGACGATATTGAAAACGCGGTCAGAGAAGCTATGGTGGAAAAGAGTAGAGCGTGTATGTATCTTCAGCAGGTGATCCGTACCATAGACCGTGTCTGTGAGGATGTTTCCGCGGACAAAAGCAAGGTTCTTCAGGGCAGGGATATTCTGCTCCATCAGGTGACGAAGCAGAAGTCCTTCGGCAGAGCCTGTGGAATTGTCCGTGAGTATGTGATGAAGATGTTTAAGATGCTTACGGATATGAACAGCTCCAGCGGCCAGCGCCAGGCCAGGCTGGCTGTGGACTATATTCAGAAAAACTACATGGATCCGGATCTCAGCCTGAACAGCATCTGCTCTTATCTGAACATCAGCACCAGCTATTTCAGCACTATTTTTAAAGAAATGACAGGAGAAACCTTTACGGAGGTACTGATCCGCACACGAATGGAGAAGGCCAAGGAACTTCTGGAAAACACCGCTCTGAAGAATTATGAGATCGCGGAAAAGGTAGGCTTTTCCGATCCTCATTATTTCGGTATTTCCTTTAAAAAAATGACAGGAACAACGCCGACAGAGTACGCCAGGGAGAAACGAAAATGAGAAAAAACAGGATCGCCGCAGTGCTTATGGGAAAATTTAAAAGTATACAAAGCGCGGTTTTTGTGGCTGTTTCCATCCTGATTCTGGGAGCGGTGGGAATTGTCACCGCGGTTTCCATGAGCTTTACCAGAAATACGATTTTTGAGAATTCTTCTCTGTATACACAGACTATTATACAGCAGATGAACAAGAATATTGATTCCTACATAGATTACATGGAAAATATCGCCTATCTTGTATCCAGCAGCGAGGATGTGCAGTCCTATCTTTTTGGAGAGACGGGGGACGCCGCTGCCCGGGAGCGGATCGTCGGACAGTTCGAGACTATTCTGGAAAGCCGGGGAGATATCCTGAATCTTGGAATCATAGGGACCGACGGCAGGATGCTTTTAAACAACGGAAGCGAGTCGGTGAATCCGGATCTGGATCTTGACACTCAGGAGTGGTATATCAATGCTCTGAACAGCGGCGCCGGCGTTTCTCTGACATCTTCCCATGTGCAGCATATCATCAGCGGGGAGAGGCCCTGGGTGATCACCTTGAGCCGGGGGATCCGCAATCTTTCCTCTGCGGGGGACAAGGAAGGCGTATTTTTTATCGACCTGAATTACGATGCCATCAGCGAGCTCTGCGATGAGAATATGACAGGGAACCAGGGATACGCCTTTATTCTGGATCCGGAGGGGAATATTGTCTATCATCCCCAGCAGCAGCAGCTCTACAACGAGCTGCAGACGGAGAATATTTCCCAGATTTTAGAGTCGGATTCCGATACAGTGCTTACCGGAGAAGGAAATAACGGGAAGCTTTATTCTATTTCCAGATCAGACAAAACCGGCTGGACGGTAGTGGAGTGCGTAAGTGTGGGAGAGCTTCTGAAAAAGAGCAACCAGGCCCAGAGTATCTATGTACTGACCTCTATCGCCCTTGTGATCGTGGCCCTGTTTTTTTCCAGCTTTATATCCGGAAGCATCACGCGGCCCATACAGCGGCTCCGGGATTCCATGGCCAGAGTGCAGGAAGGTGATTTTGAGGCGCCGGACGTTGTGGTGGACTCTGAAAACGAGATCGGAAGTCTGACAAAATCCTTTAACGTGATGACTCACAGGATCCAGGAGCTGATGGAGCAGAATGTCCGCGACCAGGAGGCCAAGAGAAAGAGCGAGCTGAAAGCGCTTCAGTCGCAGATCAATCCGCACTTTCTTTATAATACCCTGGATTCTATCATATGGATGGCGGAGGGCAAAAAGAATGAGGAGGTGGTTCTTATGACCGCTTCCCTGGCCCGGCTGCTCCGCCAGAGTATCAGCAATGAGGATGAGGAAGTACCCATCGCTCAGGAGATCGAATACGCCAGAGGCTATCTTACCATTCAGAAAATGCGCTACAAAGATAAAATGGAATTTCAGATCGACGTAGATCCGGCAATTCTGCATATCAATCTGATCAAGCTTGTTCTGCAGCCCATTATAGAGAACGCTATTTATCACGGACTGAAGTATAAGGAAAGCAAAGGGCTTCTGATGGTGAAGGGATTTATGAAGGACGGGAACGCGGTTCTGCAGGTGATCGACAACGGCGTGGGGATGGACGCCGACACACTTGCCCACATTTACGAAAGGCATAAGGTCAATTACCAGTCCAACGGCGTGGGAGTTTATAATGTGCAGAAGAGGCTGCAGCTTTATTATGGAAGCGACTATGGAATTGTGTATGAAAGCGAAGCAGGCAGGGGAACCACTGCTACGATCACCATACCGGGCAAACAGGAGGGCGGCGGTGAAAAAGTATAAAAAATGGATGGCCGCGGGAGGCCTGGCAGTTTTGGCGGCCGGAGTATTCCTGGGGCTGCATATCAGAAATCTTCATAAAGAAAATAAGAGCTTTTCTCTGATCTATATTCCAAAGGTTGTAGACGGGACCAACGATTTCTGGACTTCGCTGATCCTTGGAACGGAGATGGCGGCAAAGGAATACAATTCGGATATTGAGGTTATGGCCCCGGATGAGGAAAATGATGTAGAACGGCAGAACCAACTGCTGGAGGAGGCTATAGAAAAGCATCCGGACGCGATCCTTTTTTCACCGTCCAGCTTTACGGAATCAGACAATATTCTGAAAAAAGCGAAAGCAAAAGGAATTCATATTGTTTTTGTGGATTCCTATACGGAAGAAAATATTCAGGACATTACCGTGGCTACGGATAATCTGGAGGCCGGACAGCTTTTGGGAGAATTTGCCGCCGGTATTCTGGAACCGGAGGATCAGATCGCCATTGTGGCTCATGTAAAAGGAGTTTCCACAGCCATTGAGCGGGAGGAGGGCTTCCGTACAGGGCTGGGAGAACTGGAAAAAAATATCGTGGACGTAGTGTACTGCGATTCCCAGTTTGAAAAATCCTACGCTCTTACCATGAAGCTTATGGAAAAATATCCGGATCTGAAAATGGTGGCGGGTATGAATGAATACTCTTCTGTAGGCGCGGCCCGGGCGGTAAAGGCGGCAGGCGCGGAAGATAAGATCCAGGTGGTGGGAGTGGACAGCTCCCAGGAGGCGGTACAGCTTATGGAGCACGGCGTCTTTAAAGGCATCGTAGTGCAGAAGGCCTTCAAAATGGGATACGCGGGCGTAAGGGAAACCATCCGTATGCTGCGCGGAGAAGAATACGAAAAAAATGTGAATTCCGGCTGCGAGCTCGTAACACCGGACAATATGTATTCCAGTGAGATCGAGAAGCTTCTTTTCCCGTTCAATACGCTGAATGAAACAAAGACGGCTTCATGGGACATGACTGTGAATGCTCGTTCCTGAAAAGCAAAAAGGTTAAAATTTTACCATACAGTAAATTTTTAACCTTTTTTTGGAAGATATTCTATTACGTTTTTCCCCCTTTTCAAGGTATGATATAGGAAACACGGATGCGTGTAAATCGTAAGGAGGGTGAAAAATTGGAAAAGTTAAAACAAAACCCAATGGTGAAGAAGCTTGGCCTGAACAGGATACTGCTCGTCTGTATTCTTGTTATTATGTTCGTGGCGTTCAGGGCGGCTCTCGGGAGTAAATTCCCGGTAGGGGACAGTATCAGATCTACTTTGAACTATGTATATTTCCTTGGATTTCTTTCACTGGGCGTAACATTTGTAATCGCGACAGGAGGGATCGATTTCTCTATTGGACCGGTAATGTTCTGCTGTGCCCTGGTTTCCGGATACTGCATGACAAGCTACGGCGTTCCCTGTGCGGCGGCTATGGTGCTCTGCGTGCTGATCGGTCTTGCTTTCGGAACCTTCAACGGATGGATGGTGTCCTATATGTCAGTTCCGCCGTTCATTATTTCCATGGCTTCCATGAATATCGCGAAGGGTATTGCTTCCGTATTTACAAAAACACAGTCTGTAAGCTGGCCGCTGAGCTCTGATCCGGTAAACGGATGGTTCAGAAATATCGTTTCCTATAACGGGTTCCCGGTAGGACTTATAATTTTCCTGGCAGTGGCGGTTGTCTGCGGTATCGTTCTCTACAATACCAAGCCGGGACGTTATATCCTGTGTCTGGGCTCCAACAGCGAAGCGGTACGTCTTTCCGGTGTCAACACCAGAAAATGGCGGATGCTTTCCTATATGATCTGCGGATTCCTGGTAGGGATCGCGGCGCTGTTCTTTGTTGCTACATATACTACTGTTCAGCCGGGATACGGCGATCAGTACAACAACGAGGCGATCGCGGGCTGTGTTATGGGCGGTACATCCATGGTGGGCGGACTTGCTTCCATCGGCGGAACCGTGATCGGCGTATTTATCATTTCGCTCCTTCAGCAGGGCATTATGGCATTCGGCCTTGGAAAAGGACAGCAGATGATCATTACAGGTATTATCGTTATCGTAGCTGTTTACGTTGATGTTTCTGCAAGACGCAGAAAGAACTGATCAAAAGGGAGGATGCGACAATGGGTGAAGTTATTTTAACTATGAAGGACATTGATAAGTCCTTTCCTGGAGTTCATGCCCTGGATCACGTTAATTTTGAGGTGAAACGCGGCGAAGTACATGCGCTTATGGGAGAAAACGGCGCCGGAAAATCCACGCTTATGAAGGTTCTTACCGGTATTTATCAGAAGGACTCCGGCTCCATCGTCTATAAAGGCAAGGAAACAGAGTTCCACAACACAAGAGAAGCGCAGGACGCCGGAGTGGTAATTGTACATCAGGAATTAAATATGGTGGGCGACCTGACTGTCGCTCAGAATATTTTTATCGGGCGCGAGCCAAAGAAGGGATTCCGGATCGACGACAAGAAGATGATCGAGGATTCCAAAAAACTGTTCCAGGATCTGCATATCGAGATCGATCCGAGAGAAAAAATGCACAATCTGACAGTCGGCAAGCAGCAGATGTGCGAGATCGCAAAAGCCATCTCTCATAAGGCGGAGGTTATTATTTTCGACGAGCCTTCTGCAGCGCTGACAGAAAAGGAAATCGCGGATCTTTTTACCATCATCAGAGATCTTCGTGAAAAAGGCCTGGGAATCGTTTATATTTCTCACCGTATGGATGAGATCAAGGTGATCACAGACCGTGTGACCGTTATGCGTGACGGCGGATATGTGGGAACCCTGATCACAAAGGACAGCACCAAGGAAGATATCATCAACATGATGGTAGGACGCGTTATTTATGAGGATCCGAAGGAACACAGCATGGTTGCGCCGGACGCTCCGGTTGTTCTCAAGGTAGAGCATCTGAACGCGGGCAAGATGGTGCAGGATGTAAGCTTTGAGCTGAGAAAGGGTGAAATCCTTGGTTTCTCCGGACTGATGGGCGCCGGACGTACCGAGACGGCGAGAGCGTTATTCGGAGCAGATCCCAAACAGAGCGGGAAGATTTCCATTATGGGCAAGGACGGACAGCTCCGCGAGGTGACCATCAACAGTCCGCAGGATGCTGTAAAATACGGAATCGGCTATCTGTCAGAGGACAGAAGAAGATATGGCTGCGTAGTACAGAAATCCGTAATTGAAAATACAACTCTGGCCACGATGGAACAGTATACAAACGGACTGCTCATCAATAAGGGAAAAGAGAAAAAAGTTACGGAGAAGTATATTGAGGAGCTGGCTACCAAGACACCGACGGCGGATCAGCTTGTTGTAAATCTTTCCGGTGGTAACCAGCAGAAGGTGGTTATCGCCAAGTGGCTGACCAGAGACAGTGATATCCTGATCTTCGACGAACCGACCAGAGGTATCGACGTCGGCGCCAAGAATGAAATTTACAAGTTAATGAACAGACTGGCGGCAGAAGGCAAATCAATCATTATGATTTCTTCTGAAATGACAGAGGTTCTCCGTATGAGTGACCGTATCATTATCATGTGCGAGGGTAAAGTGACAGGAAATATCGACATTTCTGAAGCTACCCAGGAAAACATCATGAATAAGGCTACGCGGAATATCGATTAAGGAGGAAAGTCATGACTAAGAAGAAAAGTATTTTAAGTGATCAAAGATTTATTGTATTGTTGGTTATTATTGTGCTGGTTGCCGTATTCTCCGTTATGAGCAAGGAGTTCAGACAGTACAGTACCCTTCTGAGTATGCTGGATTTTTCATACTATGACCTTCTTATGGCAATCGGTGTTACCTTCCCCCTCATTACGGGAGGCGTAGACCTGTCCATCGGTACCGGTATGGTATGTTACGCGCTGATCGCCGGATCTCTGGTAAGAAACAACGGACTTCCGGTTGCGGCAGCAATGCTGCTCTGCATCGTGCTGGGGCTTTTGATCGGAACGTTAAACGGCGTTCTCATCGGCGTGATGAATCTTCCGCCGTTCCTGGCAACTCTTTGTACCTGTATGATCACCCGAGGCGCGGGATCTCTCTGCAGCGCCACACCGTGGCCGGGACTTACCCAGGAGGGCGGATGGTTTCATTCCATCTTTAAGATCACGGTCGGTACAGGAAGAAGCGCGGACCGCTATCCCATCGGCTTCCTTTGGATGGTCCTTCTGGTTCTTCTGATGGAGTTTGTACTGTTCCATACGAAATTCGGACGCTACACTATCGCTATCGGTTCCAACAAAGAAGCGGCGGCGCTTTCCGGAATCAATGTGAAATTCTATCACGTGATGGTATATGTGGTATGCGGACTCTTTACAGGACTTGCGGCGATCGCTTACGCGGCTGTTACACCTACCGTACAGCCCGGCACGGGAGCCGGTCTGGAGATGGACGCCATCGGAGGCGTGTTCGTAGGCGGTGTGGCCGCTTCCGGCGGATATGGTTCTGTGATCGGTACATTTGTAGGTATCTTTGTCATCATGCTCCTGAAAACCGGTCTTCCCTATATAGGCCTTCAGGCGAACTGGCAGCAGATCATCACAGGTGTCGTACTGATCGTGGCCGTACTGATCGATATCCTGAAAGAAAAGAAAACAGCATAAGATTTATTTATTCTCAATGTATGTGAGACGGCGGGCGTTTCCGCCCGGCGCATCATCATAAAAAAACTATATAATTTTAAGGAGGACGAAGTAAATGAAAGTGAAAAAACTGATCGCGTTAGGTCTTTGCGCAGCAATGGTAACTGGTATGACAGTTTCTCCGGTTCTGGCAGCAGAAGATACCGCAGAGGAAGCAGCCGCTGAGGACACAACAGAAGAAGCGGCAGAAGACACAGAGGAAGCGGAAGCTACTGAAGAAGCAGAAGAAGACGCTGAAGCAGAGGGAGAGGAAACTGAAGAAGCGGCAGACGCTGACGCAGCAGGAGATCCTACCGCGCAGTTCGAAGGACTGACAGCAAACGAAGCTTATGACTTCCCGATGATGGTTAAATCCTTCCAGTCTACATACTGGGATGCCGCTCAGGAAGGTATGAAGATGGCTGCTGAGGAGCTGGGTGTTACTTATAAAGCACAGGGACCGAACAGTGAATCTGATATCGCTGACCAGGTAAATATGATCAATACCGCTATCAGCTCCAATCCTGTTGGATTAGGTCTGGCAGCATGCGATACCTCTTCCGTACTGGACGCTCTTCAGACATGTGTTGACAAGGGTATCCCGGTAGTTACGTTCGATACCGGTATTGCAGACGCTCCGGAAGGCTCCGTAGTATGCGAGGTTGCTACAGACAACGTTCAGGCTGGTTCTGTTGCGGCAGAAAATATGTATGCGGCTATCAAAGACGTTGTAGCGAACGCTGAAGGACAGGTTATCATCGGTGAAGTTAACCAGGATGCAACCGCTCTGAACATTCAGCAGCGCGGCGGCGGATTCATCGACAAGATGATCGAACTGCTTCAGGCAGACGGCAAGACAGTTGCAGTTACAGGAAACGAGTTCTATGTAAACGCAGCACAGGGTGCAGACGCTACAGAGGCTGACGCAGACGTTATCATCCAGGTAGCTGTACCGGCACAGACAACTGTAGAGCTTTGCTCCACAGAGGCACAGGCAATCCTTTCCCAGGAAAACTGCATCGCGATCTTTGGTTCCAACCAGACAGCAGCAGAGGGTGTTCTGGCAGCTAACGCGAACCTGAACGTTCTTGGTTCTGACGCAGCAGCAGGCGACGTGATCGGTGTTGGTTTCGACGCTGGTTCTATCATCAAAGCCGCTGTACAGGACGGCACATTCATCGGCGCTGTTACACAGTCTCCTCTGATGATGGGCTACTATGCGATCTACGCTCTGACAGCAGCAGCAAACGGCCAGGAGCTTCAGGATGTTCCTACAGACGGTTACTGGTATGACGCTACAAACATGGAAGACGACACCATCGCCCCGAACCTGTACGACTAATGAGTGCAGATTCGAAAGAAAAATCTGTTGACTGCTTGCAGGCACCCAGATTTTTCTGAGAATCTATACGAGTGCAACGAGCACCGAAAGACCGGAGGTCTTGAGGTGAGCACTCATGTAGAGTAGTGCAAACTCGAAAGAAAAATTCGCAGACTGCATGCAGTCGTAAGAATTTTTATGAGAGTTTATGTGAGCGCAGCGAACACCGAAGGAGCGGAAGCTCCTGAGGTGGCGTTCACGCAAGAGTGCAGCGAGCACCGTAAACACGGAAAAAGCAGAGCTTTGGAAGTGGTATCCGTGCGGATCAGACGAATAAGACTGTGCGGATGCAGATAAAAAATATCCCCGGAGTTGGCTCTGGGGATATTTTAATAAGAAAAAGCCAGGCTCTCATACTTGATGGACGCCGTTTGGGTATGTTATTATTATATACAAAAGAACGGCAGCGTTCAGGAAAGGCACTGACGCGAAAAACACAGCAGATTGCTCTGCGGCTTTCTCTGTGAATATTCTGAATATTTAGGAGGTTTTCATAATGGCTACATATTATCTTGCGGTAGATATCGGAGCATCCAGCGGACGTTTGATACTGGGACATATGGAAAACGGCAAAATGGAGCTGGAAGAGGTATACCGTTTTGAGAATGGTATGGTGAAAAAGGACGGAGAGCTTTGCTGGGAATTTGACCGTCTGTTTAAAGAGATCATCAGTGGATTGAAGAAATGCAAAGAAATCGGCAAGATCCCTGTAAGTATGGGCGTAGACACCTGGGGCGTGGACTTTGTTCTCCTGGACAAGGATGAGAAGGTTCTTGGAAATACGGTAGGATACCGCGATCACCGCACAGAGGGAATGGACGAGGAAGTCTACAAGATCATTTCTCTGGAGGATCTGTATGAGAGAACCGGTATTCAGAAGGCAATCTTCAATACAGTATATCAGTTGATGGCAGTGAAGAAGCAGCATCCGGAATATCTGGAGCAGGCAGAGACGCTTCTCCATGTGCCGGATTACTTCCATTATCTTCTTACAGGGCAGAAAACCTGCGAATATACAGAGGCTACTACAGGACAGCTTGTGAATCCATACACAAAAGACTGGGATTATGAGCTCATCGATATGCTGGGATATCCCAGAAAAATCTTCCAGAAGCTGATCATGCCCGGAACAAGCATCGGACATCTCTCCGAGGCTATAAAAAATGAAGTGGGCTTTGATCTGGAGGTGGTAGCGCCCGCCACACATGATACCGGCTCCGCGGTACTGGCGGTACCGGCCAATGACGACGATTTCATTTATATCAGCTCCGGCACCTGGTCTCTGATGGGACTGGAGAGAGAGACTCCGGACTGTTCTAAAAAGAGCTGTGAGATGAACCTGACCAATGAGGGCGGATACGCAGGTCGTTTCCGTTATCTGAAAAATATCATGGGCCTGTGGATGATCCAGTCCGTGCGCCATGAGATCAATGACAAATACAACTTTGCCGAAATCTGCGCTATGGCGGAAGAGGCGAAGGATTTCCCGTCCAGAGTGGACGCTAACGACGAATGTTTCCTTTCCCCGGATAATATGACGGAGGAAGTTAAAGATTACTGCCGCAGAACAGGACAGAAGGTTCCGGAAACGCTGGGAGAGCTGGCGACGGTTATTTACGCTAGTCTTGCGGAATGTTACGCAAGGACAGCCAAGGAACTGGAAGAGATGACCGGAAGAACCTACAGCCGCATCCATGTGGTGGGCGGTGGTTCCAATGCGGGATACTTAAATGAGCTGACGGCAAAAGCCACAGGCAAGGAGGTTCATGCCGGCCCAGGAGAGGCTACCGCCATCGGCAATATTACGGCTCAGATGCTCAAGGCCGGAGAATTTAAGTCTATCGAGGAAGCAAGGACCACCATTCACGAGTCCTTCGGCATCAAAATTTACAAAGCCTGATCTTTCAGGGGGTGTCATTGACACCATTCTACTGTTTTACACACACATATATTCAAAAACCAGGGGGCTGCCGTCGGCAGCCCCCTGGTTTTTGAATTTACTGGATACAAGATGTAATTATTTTTTGGGAAATTTGTTTTTGATATCGCTGATACCTGCAATATAATTCAAATCTACATCATAAAAGTAAGCAAGCTCAATTAGATATTCTAATGGAATCCGCACTTTTCCCTTTTCATAATCAGAGTATGTTGTCTGTGCAATGTGAAGCATAGTTGCAATTTTTGTCTGATTTAAATCATTGTCTTCCCGTAACGCGCGAATCCTTTGAATATAATTCATATCTGTATACCTCATGAAACATATTCTATACGAAAGATTTGCAATACGTTGACTTTTAACGGATATTCCGTTAAAATGTTAGGTGAAGAACGATATATATTTTCTATAATGGAAAGTCATCGAGAAAGCTATTATGAAGTTACAGATTTGGCAGGAGAAATGCAACAATCCACTGTATTTCAAAATAGCATACCATACAGACCTTGGAGAGGGTCTATAAACACTACTACTATATAGTGTAGGGAAATGTATGATAATTAATTCCTAATTATTATACAAAGGTAAAATGAAGAAATGTTGACATACCAGGTAGAAAGTTTACCAGATTTGACTCTTAGCAAATACCAGGTTTTTGAAGATTCAGGAGTTAAGGGAATGGTAGACGCTCAAACAAAGTTCATTCGTCAGCTTTATCAAGCATCCCTTTTAGGAAACGTAAGTGTCCATTTCTTGTTTGATTATGATCCGGAACGATCCAGA